>Ga0315324_10000008_pt1 | contig 118771 bp, 118 predicted proteins | sample M150021515metaG_FD_203919 | JGI IMG/M metagenome (GOLD analysis project Ga0315324, IMG submission 203919) | Ammonia-oxidizing marine archaeal communities from Monterey Bay, California, United States - M1 500m 21515 | ecosystem: Environmental > Aquatic > Marine > Intertidal zone | place: USA...
TATCATTATTAAATACGGAAATGCACTAATGCCGAACTTTTCCATTATAGGTCCTATTGATATTGTACCAATGGCTCCCATAATAGATGATAATAATACCATCCAAGAAGAAGCAGAAAGTATTTCTGTCACTTTAAGACGGTCACTTATGTGACTAACAATCAATGGATATAAAGTAAATAAGAAACCACCTAAACCAACTGATGAAATTAAAAACCAATATTCATCACCATTATCAACAGACATTTTCATCATATATGCGAATATAATACTTACAACTGAACTGAATATAATTAGATATCGTCTATCCATTTTGTCAGACAAATAACCCAATGTATATGTTGTAAATATTGACAATACCCCCATAAATAAAAACGATTTAGTGCCGACTTTTAAACTAAATCCAGCTTTAATAGCATAAACTATAAAAATCATAAATAATGTATTAATAATAATTAAGCTGAATTTAAATGATATCATTCCAAAAGGAGATCTTTTAAATAAAGTTTTATAACTCATTGTTTCAGATTCTGCATAAGTAGGCGTCCACTTAGCACCAACGGCAACCGGAATAAATGCCAATGAAGAAGTGATTGAAATAATTAAAAACAGAACTATACTTTCCGGTGCTATTGGTCCAATCAATAGCGGAGAAGCAGATGCAATAAACATTGAAATCAAACTGTACAATCCAAATAATTTACCGCGATTAGCATTGTCACTTGCTTCGTTTAACCACCCTTCTATTACGATATAAGAACCTGCGATTCCTATGCCAAAAAATATCTGAAAAAATGCCCAATAATAAGGACTAATGAACATTGATTGAAATAATGGTACAACTGATGACAAACTAGCACAAGTCGCAAAAACTCGAATATGACCAATATTTTTTAAAATTTTAGGAACAAACATACCGGAAATCATAAATCCAATATACGAACAACCCTGAATAAAAGTAATCCAAGATATTGAAAAATCTTCTATTTGCGCTCTTACCCCAATAAAAGCACTGCCTAATCCACGGCTTACCATTAATATGGAAACCGACAATATTAACAACCAAACTTGTAAAATTAATTGTTTCAATTTATTTTCCCTATAAAAATATTTTTTATTATATCTATTTTCGCTATATACTTATTTATAGTTTTATGCAACAAATATTTTTTATTATTTATTTTAACAAGAAAGGAGTAATACAATGCGAATAGCTATGTTTCAACCAGATATTGCCCAAAATGCGGGGACATTAATGCGATTATCGGCTTGTATGGGGATTGGAATTGATATTATTGAACCTTGCGGTTTTTTATGGAATGATAATAAACTAAAACGCGCTGGAATGGATTATATACAAAAAGTAAATTATAAACGACACACAAGTTGGAATGCATTCAAAGATTATAGTGTTAATAATAATCATAGATTAATATTATTAACAACAAAAGCTGAAAACTCATATACAAAATTTGATTTTAAAGAAAATGATATATTATTATTAGGTCAGGAAAGCTGTGGTGTTCCACAAGAAGTACATAACAATGTTGATAGCCGTGTTGTAATTCCTATGTATGGTGATTTTCGCTCTATAAACATAGCAACTGCTGGGGCAATGGTTTTGGGTGAAGCTTTGCGACAAATAGGGAAAATATAAAAACTACATTCCTTGATAATTCGGGCCGTTACCACCTTCCGGCGCTACCCAATTGATATTTTGGCAAGGGTCTTTAATATCACAAGTCTTACAATGAATACAGTTCTGAGCATTAATTTGCAATGTTGACTTGCCATTATTTTCTATCAATTCGTATACTCCTGCTGGACAAAATCTAGTCTCCGGCATATCGTATTTTTCAAGACTAACAGAAATTGGGATTTCTTTATCTTTCAATTTTAAATGAATTGGTTGATTTGCTTCGTGTACAGTCCCAGAAAATGCAACATTTGTCAGACGGTCAAAACTTAACACCCCATCAGGCTGTGGATATTCTATTTTTTTTGCTTTGTTTTTATGCATCATACCCAAGTGATCATAATTATTTTTAAATGTCCAAGGTTCGCGACCACCTAATAATGTTGTAAATCCAGAATATGCTAGCCCGCCATAATAACCAAATTTATGAAATGATGGACGAATATTACGAACTGATTTTAATTCAGACCACAACCAAGATTTTTTTAATTCTTCTGGATAAGAAACAAGTTCATCAGGTGTATTACCAGAAGTAATCGCTTTGTAAAGTTCTTGCCCTGCAATCATTCCAGATTTCATAGCTGTATGTGTTCCTTTAATCTTTGGCACATTCACAAAACCTGCTGAACAACCAACAATTAAACCGCCTTTAAATGTTAATTTTGGTATTGATTGAAAACCACCTTCGTTAATAGCTCTTGCACCATAAGATATACGACGACCACCCTTTAAATGCTTAGATATTTTTGGGTGATGCTTAAATCGCTGAAATTCCATATATGGGAATAAATGTGGATTTTTATAATCTAGTCCAACTACAAAACCAACAGAAACTAAATTATCTTGTAAGTGATATAAAAACGAACCGCCATAAGTTTTACTATCAAGTGGCCACCCCGATGTATGAATAATTTCTCCGGGTTTTGAATTTTGTGCTGGGATTTCCCATAACTCTTTTATACCTATGCCAAATGTTTGTGGGTCACAATTATTGCGCAAATCATAATCTTCAAACAATTCTTTTGTTAAATGCCCCCTTACACCTTCGCCCATAACAGTGTATTTTGCTCTTAACTCCATTCCTTCAACATATTGAGATGTGTTATTGCCATCTTTATCAACCCCAAATGCACCCGTTCTTATACCAACAACTCGCCCGTCTTCTTTTATAATTCCTGATGCAGAAGTAGAAGTATATATTTCAACTCCCATTTCTTCGGCTACTTTACTCAACCATTTTGCAAATTTTCCTAACGAAATAATATAATTACCTTTATTATGCATTTGTGGTGGCGTTGGTAATCTAAAAGATTTATTTTTTGTAAGAACGAAGAATTTATCATTTTTAGCCGGTGTATTCAACGGAGCCGATTTTTCTTGCCAATCAGGTATTAATTCATTTAAAGCTCTTGGTTCTAGAACTGCACCAGATAGTATATGCGCACCAACTTCTGCCCCCTTTTCAACCACACATACACGAACATCTCGTTGCTCTTGAATAGCCTGCTTTTTTATTTGTATCGCTGTACTTAATCCAGAAGGTCCTGCACCGACAATAAGAACATCATAATTCATTACATCTGTTTGTGATGAATCGTCTTCCTGCGTAACACTTGCATAAGGAGGTGGGCTTTGGGTTGCATAAGGAGGTGGGCTTTGGGTTGCATAAGGAGGAATATTATTATCAGGTAAATCTTTTCCTGCTTTGTTTATAACTACTGTATCTAAACCATTAGATTTTCTAGATACATCGCTACCATTATATAATACGGAATTTTCTAGTGGTGCATCGCCACCTGTTCCTACTATGATTTCACCAACTTTAATTTTTTTATCATATTCTTTTGGTATTGGTGTTTTTTCAGTATCTGGAATTTCAACTTGTTCTTCCTTAGGCGACATTTCAATTGGTTCAACTAAACCGTCTAGATTTTCTTGTTTTTCATATGTCATTAATTCGGGGTGTGTTGCATATGGATATAATAATTTAATATAGTTGATATTCTTATTTTCTATTGCTTTGTCAGGATTTTCAGCAATTGGCTCAATCAAACCACCTAGGTTTTCTTGTTGTTCATATGTTACTAATTCGGGATGTGTTGCATATTGATATTCATTTTTCTTAATATCAAAATCATTTTTATCATCGTTATCGAATAAATCAATATCTTTATCAGACATATCTCAAAAATCCCTGTTATTTTTTTTGTGTTATTATATAGAATATAGTAATACGAAAAAGTTTACATTTTCAAACATAATTTAAAAAAAAATTATATACACTTTTATGCATTATCGTGGTATATATTATAAAATGCAACAGGATTATAAGAACTTACAATGGCTTATAGAAAGTGGAGCTGACGAAGCTATCACAGATTTACCTATAAACAGATTTGAAAGTATTGATAAGCAAGAAGTTAAGCAATTCCATAATATAGACAAAACACCCCTTAAAAGCGACAAAGTTTTAAATAAGAATCATAGTCAACCTACCGGCAATCAATATGCTATATCACAAGCACAAGAAAATGCCGAAAATTGTAATAGTATCGAAGAATTAAAAACGGCTATAAATAATTTTAATTTTTGTTCATTAAAAAACACGGCTAAAAATACTGTATATTATCGTGGAACTAATACTCCCAAAATATTATGTGTTGGTTTATCGCCTAACAAACAAGATGATAGCAATGGTTTACCTTTTTCCGGTGATATGAATTTATTAATTGATAGAATGTTTAAATCTGCTGGTTTTGACATAGAGACAATTGCTTTTACTAATAGTGTTTTTTGGTATCCACCAGGTGAAAGAACTATAACCACACAAGAATACAATATAAACAAACCTTTTTTATTTAGAACTATTGAGCTTGCAAATCCTGATTTAATAATAGTTTTTGGCAATGAATTATCAAAGTATATATTTAACGAAAATGCTTTAAAACTAAGGGGTAAAATAACAAAATTAAAAATAAATAAAGATTTTAAAGCTTTTGTATTGTATTCAGCAAGACAAATGTTTAATATCCCGGCATATAAAAAACAAGTTTGGCAAGATTTAAAAAAAGTAAAAGAATATTTGAGTAATGATTAAAAGAGTAAGTATAAATATTTTAGCAATATTTTTTATTATTATACCTGTTAAAGCAGATATACTATCAGATTCTGATAAAAAAAATTATCGTGAAGTGTTTGCTTTACAACAAGAAGGAAGATTTGTACAAGCAAATAAAGTAGCAAAAAAAATTAATAATAAAATATTAATGGGACAAGTTGATTTCCAAAAATATATGCACCCTACAAAATACCGTGCAAGTTATAAAGAGCTTTATTATTGGTTGAAAAAATATAATGACCACCCCGGTTCAGCACAATTATACAAACTAGCTAAAAAAAGAAAAAAAGCGGGTTGGAAAAACCCAACAAAACCAAAAGCGGTACTTGTTCCATCGAAATTTTTAGCTAAAACAAATCAAAATTTAGCATTTAATAAGCAAAAAAAAGAATTTAAATATTACGAAAGACAAATACTAAATAGAATATATAGAAGCGTGCAAAATGGAAATGTTACAGTTGCATACAGTTATCTTAATAAAAATCGTAAAAAATTATCCCGCCCAGCACATGCACAAGCACTAGGGCATATTGCAAGGGGATATTACAGATACCACAAACCAGAAAAAACTATCATTATTGCAAAAGAAGCATATAAAATGCACCCTATTAAATCTTGGGAAGCTAATTGGTGGGGCGGACTAGAAGCATTCCGTGAAAAAAAATACGAAACTGCAACTAAAATGTTTGAAAGTATGGCAAAAGCACAAGAAAAAGATGCTTGGCTGTCATCAGCTGGATATTATTGGGCGGGACGCTCTCAGTACAAACTAGGAAATACCCTTACGGCAAATACCTACTGGGCAAAAAATAGTCAAAATGTTACAACTTTTTATGGATTGCTATCAGCAAAATCAATGGGTAGTAATCCGGCAATATCTTTTTCTACGAATATAGCAACCAATTACGAATTAAATGAATTTAAAAAAATACCTGCAATAATAAGAGCAATAGCTTTGTCGGAAATAGGAATGTATCACCGCGCAGACAGAGAATTAAAATATATTCAACCACAGATAAAACTAGAATATCAAGAGCAATTAATGAGAATAGCTGGAAGTTTAAATTTACCACACTCACAATATCGTAGTGCTTACCACCTTATAAATAATGGTAAAGGTATAAATTATGGATATTTATTCCCTGATATTCCATACAAACCTAAAACAGGATTTAATATTGATAAAGCATTAATACTAGCTTTTGTTCGTCAAGAATCTCAGTTTCGTTCATATGCTAAATCTAGTGTGGGGGCAAGAGGTTTAATGCAGTTAATGCCTAATACAGCCCGTTTTGTAGCACGAAAAAATAATATAAAACCAGACAGTTTTTACGGTGCAAGACGAAATTATCTTTACAGGCCTGAATTATCACTAACACTTGGGCAACATTACATAGAATTGTTATTAGCTGAACAAAACAATAATCTTTTGTATTCTGTTGCATCATATAATGCGGGACCTGGTAATATTTCTAGATGGAAGAAAAGAATTGATTATCAAAAAGATCCTCTATTATTTATAGAATCAATGCCATCTCGCGAAACTAGATTATTTCTAGAAAAAGTTGTTTCTAATTTCTGGATTTATCGTTTAAAGTTTAATGGAAAAGCTCCATCATTAGCTATGCTAGCGAATCAAAAATGGCCTGTTTACGAAAGATTAGATTAAAAAATAACTAAGGAATTATGTTGATAAAGTATATATTGCTTTAAAAATAATTGCTGTTAGTAATATTATTATTAATACTGACTGTATCAAAACTGCCATCTTTGCATAAAACATAAGTTTTTTCTTGTCCATAATAATTCCTTTTAACAAACTCAATTTTATTGTATATAACATATATAATATTAATGTTAAGGATTTATTTTGCAAAAATATAGTTTTATTATACCTGATAACCTTGATGGTGTTCGTCTAGATAAGGCATTAAGCCTTTTAATAGGAGAAATATCTCGTTCACGAATCCAAGAATTAATAAAACAAAATAATGTCCTTGTTAATAATCAATCTGGCAAATGGGGATCGTCAAAAGTTCGCGCTGGTATGAGTATAATTGTCAATGTACCTGAACCTGAAAACTTGGAATTAGTGCCACAAGATATTCCCCTTGATATTATATACGAAGATGAACACCTTCTTGTAATTAACAAAGAAGCGGGAATGGTTGTACACCCTGCCTCTGGAAACCTAACAGGAACGGTTGTAAATGCAGTATTGCACCATTGCGGTGATTCATTGCTAGGGATTGGCGGGGTAAAACGCCCTGGGATTGTCCATAGAATAGACAAAGACACATCAGGATTATTAGTAATTGCAAAAACAGATGATTCCCACAACGCTTTATCAGAATTGTTTAAAACACGCAATATCGATAGAATGTACAATGCATTTGTTTGGGGTATTCCAAATCCAAGGAATGGTAAAATTGACGCCCCTATTGGTCGCCACAAAACCGATCGTAAAAAAATGGCTGTATTAAATGAAAGTGATTCAACAAGTAAAAATGCAACAACAAACTATGAAGTAATTGAAAATTACGGTTTGTATGCTAGTAAAATTTGCTGTAAGTTAGAAACTGGTCGTACTCATCAAATTCGTGTTCATATGAATCATATTAATAATCCATTAATTGGTGACCCTGTATACGGAAAAACCCCAAAAATAATAAATAAAGAATGGGGGGAATTAAAAAGCTATCTTGACAATGGATTTAATCGCCAAGCCTTGCACGCTAAAACTCTTGGCTTTATTCACCCGATCACAAAAAAAGAATTATTTTTTGAATCTGAATTACCGAAAGATTTACAAAATCTTGAAAAAATATTAAAAAATTATTAAGTTATATATATTATGAGTAAAATTGTATCAAAGAATACTAACATAGTTATCCAATCACCATCTGTTAGCCCAGAAGGTAATTTAAAGAAATATCTGTTTGAGATTAATCAAATTCCAATGCTAGAAGAACAAGAAGAAATTCAACTAGCAAAAAATTGGTTAAATAATAATGATTTAAATTCAGCAAATAGATTGGTTACATCACATCTGCGCCTTGTTGCAAAAATTGCAGCGGGATATCGTGGGTACGGCTTACCTTACGAAGAATTAATATCGGAGGGTAATATTGGTATGATGATGGCGGTTAAAAAATTTGATCCTGATAAAGGCGCAAGGCTTTCAACCTATGCTTCGTGGTGGATTAAAGCAACGATTCAAGAATATATTTTACACAACTGGTCTATGGTTAAAATTGGCACAACCCACGATCAAAAAAAATTATTCTTTAAATTAAAATCAACAAAAGAAAAAATCGGAGCATTCGAAAAAGGTGATTTAACACAAGAACATATCAAGCAAATAGCTGATGAATTAAATGTTAATGAAAAAGAAGTAGTTTCAATGAACAGAAGACTAGCCGGTGTAGATATGAGCTTACAAACACCTGTTAACAAAGACGGGCAAGAAACAACACAATGGGAAGATTGGATAACAGATGATAAGCCATCAGCTGAAACAATTACCGCTGAAAGCCAAGAAATAAAATATAGAAAATCGTTACTAGAATCAGCACTTAGCGTTTTAAAAGAACGAGAGCTGGAAATAATAAAATCTCGTAGATTAACAGACAAACCACAAACATTAGATGAATTATCAAAAATACATAATGTTTCTATTGAAAGAATAAGACAGATTGAAGCACAAGCATTTACAAAATTACAAAAAGAAATGCAAAGATTGGCAACTCTACAAGAATCAGAGACATTATTATTAGAATAATTAGGCTAGTATATCTGGGACTAGTGTTTTTTTAATAGCTCTTATTTCATCTTTTAATATTAATTTTCTTTTTTTCATTCGTTGTAATAAAAGCATATCAGAGGATCCACTTTCAATTATACGAGCAATCGCATTATCTAAATCACGGTGCTCTTGAATTAAAAGATTCAATTTTGCTTGTAACAATAATTTTCGTTGTTCTTTTTTCATTTCACAAATCAATATTAAGTATATATAATTATTACCATAACATAAAATATAAAGAAATAAAATATGCATACAAAAAACATAATAACATTTAAACAATATTGTACTAATATTTGGAAAAACAAAAAAAATATAGAATATTTACTAAATTTACAAAATAATCATAATATTAATGTTATATTTGCCTTGTGGTGTGCGTGGAAACAGGAAATAAATTCTCTGAGTAATACAACCGACATCAAAAACTGCCTTAAATTATGTAATGATTTTGAAAAACAAAATATTCTAGAAATCCGTAAATATCGCCAATCTCTAAATAAACAAGATTTAATTTACAAAGAAACATTACAAAAAGAAATAGATAGCGAATTTAAATTAATATCACAACTAGAAAAAACTAGCCTACCTACCGGCAATGTTAATACTGTAACTGAATTTAAAAACATCACTAAACTAGATTTAATATTGCAATAAAAAACCAACTCGAAATAACTAGTATTAAGAATTGGTTTTTTACGATTATATATTAATCAAAATATGGTGGGTGATAACAGGATCGAACTGCTGACCTCCTCGGTGTAAACGAGGCGCTCTCCCAGCTGAGCTAATCACCCGATAGAGAATATATATGTTATAAGTATTTTTTTTGCAAGTACTTTTTTTTATTTTTTTAATTAAATTATTTTTTAGTGTTTATAAGTAGTTTTTACTATGTTTTTAAATTATTTTTTTTATATTTATTCTAAGGGTGATGCTAATCTTTTTTATGTATGAAACAATAATATTGTTTTATACCGAGATTTATAATATATAAAACATATAAGAAGCAATTGTTTGATTCTTTTACAAAACTGGTGATTAAATATGAATATTTTTTATGAAGTAAGCAAAAGCTTAGAAGCAAGACAAGAATACAAAAGATTAAAATCGATATTTCCTGAAACAGATCCGGAAAAAGCCGAAGTTATAGTAGTAATCGGTGGTGATGGATTTATGTTACGAATTCTTCACAAATACTATGGTAAAGAAAAATATATATATGGGTTAAATTTCGGTACAGTTGGATTTTTAATGAATGATAAAACTGATGATTTATTAGCAGATATAAAAAAAGCCAATAAACATAAATTAATTCCGTTGCAAGCAAAAGCAATGCTACAAAATGGCAAAGAAAAAACATTACTCGGTTTTAATGAAATCAGTATACATCGCCAAAAAGCACAAGCAATTCAAATTGATATTAAAGTTAATAATAAAAAAAGAGTTGAAGATTTAATATGTGATGGGGCGTTATTATCTACCCCTGCTGGTTCAACAGCATATAATTTTTCTGCAGGCGGGGCAATACTACCGCTAGATTCAAAGACCCTAGCCCTTACCCCTATATCATCATTCCGACCTAGAAAATGGGACGGTGCAATCATACCAGATAAAACAAATATATCATTTACTGTATCTAATTGTGAGAAAAGACCGGCATACATAACTGCTGATAACAAAAGTGTTGAAAATGTAACAAAAGTAGATATTAGCTTAGCTGAACAAGGAATTTATATATTAACGGATTCAAATCACGATCTAGAAGAACGAATAATTTCAGAACAATTTAATTAAGGGATATAATAATGTATTTTATTTTTAATGCACTAGATAAAAAAAATAGTGTAGAATTAAGAACTCAAAATCGCCAAACACACCTAGAATTTCTAAAAACTAGTGAAGAAAATAATATTAAGATATTACTAGCAGGCCCTAGAATAAATGAAAATAAACAAATGATTGGCTCAACATTAGTTGTTGAGTGTGAAAATAAAGATGTGTTAGAAAAATGGCTTGAAAAAGACATTTATAATAAAGTTAAATTATTTGAAAATTCCGAAATAAGAGAATATAAAATTGTAATTAATAACTTTTAATTAGTACTGAGATTTCATCTTGTCTATTAAACCTCTAATGCCAACTTGGCTATAAACAGATATAAACTCACTTCTTTGTGTTGATATCATAGATACATTTTCAACTGCAATATCTATCACCTTAGGTGAATTTTTTATAGTCCTAATGTACCAATCAATTGTAACTTTTTTATTATTATCCGGATTATCTGCTTGAGTTCTAATTATTACTACTTCGTTTGAACCTTTATAAACTTTTACAATTTTTACATCTTCTTTTATTTTAAAGCTTATTAATCTTCTTGCTATTATTTTACCAACCCAAATACTTAAAACTTTTACATATTCTCTTTTTTCTGATTTTGTAAGGTCACGCCAAGGTTGCCCTAAAACACTTCTACTTATTTGTAATTTAGCTATATTTTTGGTAATTAATTTTGAAAGTTTTTTTTCTTTTTTTTCATCTTTCATATTATCCGCTGTTAGAATTTTTAATGCATCGGCTCTTACATCTTCGAAAAATAACTCTTCAACACTTGTCCCTGCATACGAAACGGTTGAAAAAAACACCACCAATACAACTAATAAATTACGAATCATATATTTCACCCTTTAATTATTATTTTTTCTTATGTAACTTTACACCAACCCCTTGTACTTCGTCAATAGCTTGAATTTTTGACACAGAGACGGTTACATTCATTACTTTTTTATTATTTAAACATAAATTACATATTTTGTCAGCAAGAGTTTCAACCAGTCTAATATGCCCCATATCACGCATTTTTTTTATTTCATCGACAATAGTTTTATAACAAACAACATCTTCGTAGTCTTCGTTACCGTCAAATTTAGGGGCTAAAGCTTCCATATCTATATCAATTACAACAGATTGTGGCTTTTCGTACTCAAAATCGTATATCCCAATAAACCAATCTAACTTTAATTTTTCAACTTTTACAATTATTGTTTGTGTCATTTTTTATCTTTTTTTAATGATTAAATTATGTATAATGCTCCCATACAAGGAGTATATATATGTTTCGTAAAGTTTCAACAAAAATAATGGGAATTATTAATTGCACACCAGATAGCTTTTCCGGTGATGGAATAAGCAAAAGCCTAGATTCAGCAATAAAACAAGCTCAATACTTTATTGATAACGGAGCTGAAATACTTGATATAGGCGGTGAATCAACTCGTCCAGGAGCTGATTTAATCGATACAAAAGAAGAAATAGCTAGAATACAACCTATAATTAAGGCAATACACAATAAATTTCCTGACATTAAGATTTCAATTGATACATATAAATCCGAAGTCGCAAAAGTCGCACTTGATAACGGAGCAAGTATTATTAACGATGTTTGGGGCGGAAAAATGGATAAATTAATTTTAGAAGTTGCTAAACAATATGATGTTCCAATTTGCTTAATGCACAATAGATCAAAACCTAAAAATATTGAAATTGATGATAAATTAGGCGGAATATACAAAGCCCCTACTTACAATAATTTTATAAGTGAATTGTTACAAGAATTAAAACAACTTGCACAAAATGCCATTGATGTTGGTATTAAAAAGGAAAATATAATTCTTGATGCTGGGATTGGATTTGGTAAAACAAGCACACAAAATATGCAAATACTACATAATTTAGATAAAATAAAAAATTTAGGATACCCCATACTTGTAGGAGCAAGTCGCAAATCTTTTATTGGTCAAGAATTAGATTGTGAAGTAAATGATAGATTAAACGGGACTATTGCTACAAGTGTTATTGCAACACAAAAACAAGCGGACATAATCCGTGTTCACGATGTAAAGGAAAATTTTCAGGCTATGTTAATGACACAAAAAATTATGAACTCAGGAAAATAAAATGAAAAAAGTATTTATTGCAATCGGAACAAATATAGGCAATCGTCAAGAAAATATTGATACAGCTATTAATCAATTAAATAACAATAATGTAAATATTATTAAAAAGTCTCGCATTTACTCCACAGCACCAATGTATGAAACCGAACAAGATAGATTTCTAAATATGGTAGTTTATGCTGAAACAAATATAAAACCAACTGAATTATTAAAGCTATTGAAAGACTTAGAGGAAAAAATAGGAAGAACTCCATCATTCCGTAATGGCCCAAGGCTAATAGACTTAGATATATTATATTACGATGATTTAATTATAAATGAAGAAGATTTACAAATTCCGCATATAAAAATAAGTGAAAGACAATTTGTATTACAGCCATTAATGGATATAAATCCAGATTGGTTAGATATAAGAACTAATAAAACTATTAAAAAAATGCAACAAGAAGCTCCGCTAGATAAAACCCTATCGCCTATCAACTAAGAAGCTCACATTAATTATTAAAAATATTTTCGCCAATTACTATATTATTACCATTAAGAAAGTCTTTGATTGAAACTTCTTTTTTTCCAGGTTTTTTTAGCTTAGTAATATTTATTATTTGACCATCACCACAGGCTACAAGCAACGGATTATCAGACAATATCGTACCTGCTGGTTTATCTGTTTTTTTATTAAATAATTCACAAGAAATTACTTTTATTGGGCTAGAATTGATATTTGTAGAACATAACGGGAATGGATTAAATGCCCTTACCGTATTATAAATATCAATTGCATTTTTACTCCAATCAATATTTGATTCATTTTTATATAATTTATCTGCATATGTTATACCTTGCGATGATTGCGGTGTAAGATTAATATTTTTAATATTATCAACAACCTTAATCATTTCATCAGCCGTAACTATCATTAGCTTGTCGTGCAATTGCCTAGAATTCATATCCTTAGCGATATCAACCTTAAATTCGCTAATTACATCGCCTGTATCAAGACCTGAATCCATTTGCATAATACAAACACCTGTTTTTTCATCACCAGATTGAATTGCCCTTTGAATTGGGGCTGCACCACGCCACCTTGGCAATAACGAAGCGTGTCCATTAATACAACCGTATTTTGGGGTATCTAAAACTTTCTGAGGCAAAATAATACCATAGGCAACCACAACCAATAAATCAAGGTTATATGATTTTAATATCTCAATTTCATCATCATTAAATTTTGTTGGATTTAAAACTGGAATATCAAGAGCATCTGCTTTTTCGTGAACCGGACAAGGAATTACTTTTTTACCTCTGCCTTTTGGGCGTGGTGGTTGTGTATAAACAACTTCAACACTATGGGTGCTGTTATGTAAAACTTGGAGTGTAGGCACAGAAAAATCAGGCGAACCCATAAAACCAATACGCATATTATTTTTGCCCTTTAAGATATTTTTTTACTTTTTTATATATCATATCTCGTTTTAATTTTGATAAGTAATCAGTATATAAGATACCGTTTAAATGGTCGATTTCGTGCTGTATACAAGTTGACAACAAACCACCTGTTTTTAAAGTTTGTTTTTTTCCTTTTTCATCAAGATATTCAACACTTATCTCAGTTGGTCTTTCAATATCAGCTAGACCGGTTGGAATTGACAAGCACCCTTCTTGACGAGTTGTTTTTTCCTTGCTATGCCAAGTAATTTTTGGATTAACCATCTTGTATTTTAATGATTTTACATCTTCTGATTCATCTGCCTCATCGATTGGACAATCGATTACAACAAGTCTTTTTAACACTCCAACTTGATTACCTGCAAGCCCAATTCCATCGTGTTCATACATAATATCCATCATATTATCCAAAATACCGCGAATTTCATCATTAACAGATGAAACTTCTTCGGCTTTTTCGTGTAAAGCGCTATCTGGTATGTATAATAAATCTAACTTTGTCATTTTAAAAAATCCTTTTTCCCTATATAATGTTTTTAATACTTTAATCTTGAAAGGTCAACTATGGAAAACATTTTAATTATTATAATTGGTATATGTATATTAATTGCATTGGTATTGATACTTAAAAATAACAAAATAGATAAAAATAAAGTTGATTTTTTAGAACTAGAAAATAAAAGATTAAATCAAGAAAAACAAAATCTTGAAAATCAAAAAACAAATATTCATACCGAATTAATCGAGACAAGAACAAGACTTAGAGCAAATATTGAACATATGCAAGACTGGGAAAAAACAAAAAAACAGTTTATTGAACAAGCAAAATCAACCTCTATGGAATTAAGTCAAAATCTTGTTAGTGATTTGCTAGATAAACATAACAAACAAGCAGAAACACAACGCAAAGAAAACGAAGAAACAATTTCACAAAATACAAAAAAATTACACGAAAGCTATGAAACCCTATTCTCATCAGTTAATATTTTAAAAGATAGTCTAGAAAAAAGTAATGATACGGTAAACACGATAAAAAGTGCTTTGTCTTCGTCAGCCGAGGTTGGATACGCATCTGAAACAATACTTGAAAATACTCTAACCGCATTCGGCCTAACAGAAGGTGTGGACTTCCTAACCCAAGTTAACATTAATATTGATAATAAACAGTTAAGACCAGATGGATTAATATTTATGCCTAATAATTGTGCATTAGTAATTGATAGTAAGGCATCGAAATTCATTTACGAACTAGCTCAGGCTGAACAACAAGGTGACATTGAAGAAATCAAACAGGCAAATGAAAATCTTAGATTAAGTATGAATAATCATTTAAATTCACTATCTAAAAAAGATTACAAATCAATTATACAAAAACTTTTAAAACAACAAGATAAAAGAACTACATTAAATGATATTACTTTTGTAATGTGGTTACCAAATGATTCTTGTGTGGAAAAATTACAAAAGTCAGATCCAAAAATTATGCAAAAAGCATCAATGAACAATATATTTATATGTGGCCCTACCGCTTTATGGACGGCTATTGGTATTGCTTCACAAAAAATAAACACAGAAAAACAATCGCAAAATAACCATAAAATCCGCGAGGAAATTGAAAAATTACTAGGTTATATCGGAACTATTGTTGACAAGGGCAATAAATTAGAGCGTGGTTTAAATAGTGCAAATAGTGCTTGGGTCGATTTTAAGAAATCATTTAATTCAAGATTTATCGTTTCAGCAAAAAGAGTTGAGAATTACGGTGTAAAAAGCTCTAAAAATATACAATTACTAGGCAAAGAATATGAAGGTGAGATCCTAGAAATTGACAATCAAAATATCGAAGTAGAAAATCAAAACGATGAAATTGAAAAAAAAATTGGAAATAAGTAAAAAATAACTTGAAATGTTTTCAATTATGCTATACAAATCATTATCTGATAGTGGTCGGGTAGCTCAGTTGGTAGAGCAACGGATTGAAGCTCCGTGTGTCGACAGTTCAAGTCTGTCTCCGACCACCATTTATCAAATTATTTACCCAAAAATTAATAATAAAATCAATGAGTAATGGCAATAACTTAATATTCGTCTTCTTCTAAATTTTGAGTGTTTATTGTTTCTTCTGTGGGTATTGCATATGAACCATTGCCCCAACGATACAGATCAATATCTGCGCATCGCTTAGAGCAAAATGGTTTATATTTATCATTTTGTTTTTCTTTTTTACAAACAATACATTTTTTAATCATTTTTTTAATGCTACCCCTATATTATTATCAATAATAAAATCAATTTTCTTCTTAATGCGATTTTCAACATCATCAATTAAATGAATCATATTATCTTTTTTCATTTCATTTACAATATTAATCGGTGCATATACGGTTGGATTCCCTACTCCATTAAGATAAATTAATTTTTGCAATAATTCTAAACAGATAATTGTTAGGTTTTTTTGTGGAATCGGTTTATTTAAATAAATCTCACTTATGCTTGGGCTTGTTCTTTTTCGTGTAATCTCCACAAGACCCGCTTTTGTAATATCCATCACATCAAAAACATTACTATCAATGCGTTGTAATTCAGATTTTAATATTTTCGGTAATTGTTTTGCCATTCCGCGATTCTTAAGGCGAACAAAATCAACAACTATTAACCCACTTAAATTTCTTAAAATTATTTGTTTTGCTATTTCCTTAACCGCTTTTTTATTTAGTTTAAACAAAGCATCATCACCTTTATTAAGGTTTTTGAAATCTGATCCATTTACATCAATAGCCGTTATAGCTTCGGTTTCATCAATAACGATATTCCCACCGCCTTGTAAATCGACTCTTCGTTGTAATAATTTTTCTATTACATCATTAATTCCTGATTGTTCATATAAATCGCCATCTTTAAAGTGTTTAATTGTAATATCACTAGCTTCATTTTTATAAGATTTTAATAAAGATAATGTTTCAAGACAATCTGTTACAAAGACGGAAGCGTAAACACTTTCATTTATGCATTTTTCTAATAATGTTAGTGGTTTTTTAACAATACCGACCTTATCAGTTTTATGATTTAATATTCTATCGTGTTCATCTCTTAAATCGCTATATGATTTTTCTAGATTTTTCAAATTAACATTAACACAGTTTGTTTTAACAACAACTCCGTTATCATCACCAATTACCGATGATGCTATTTTTTCCAACTCTGATTTTATTTTGCCGTTTCCTGCACGATTATCAAAACCGAATCCTTTTGCTTGATTTGATATTTTAAAAAAACGATTTTCTATACTTATTCTAGTATGAAGTGCTGGTAGTTTATCATTAAAACCATCGCGAATTACTTGTACTAATACATTTTGACCTTGTGTTAATTTATTAAAATTGTTTAATACGGCGTTTGTTTCCCCAATATCAACAATAGCGATAGACTGAACTTTATTTATTTCAACTATTCTACCTACGTATATCCCCCCAACCAGAGATTTTTGTGAAAACACTTCTGTTTTAAAGCTAAGCATTTCATCATTATCTATTTGAGCAACTTTTACTTGCCCAATTTTATTTTCAATATAATATTCCATTATCTTTCCTGTAAGTATTTAAAATTATTCTCGTTTTTTTATTTAATATGCATCACGGTTATGAGTGTAAACAATCGCCTTGAAGTTTCATAATCGATTTTTACATTTGACTCAACAACTTTTTGTAATAAATCAGCCCCTTCGTTGTGAATTCCCCTTCTTGCCATATCAATGGTTTCAATTTTCGAAGCCGGTAAAGTACGCATTACATTATAATAATTTTCACAAATATACGTGTAATCCTTGATAAGGCGACGAAATGGCTTTAATGAAATTATAAATTTATATATTTTATCACCTTGTTCATTTTTAACATCAGCATTTATTTTTTGACCTAAATCATCAATACTAAAAACCAATTCATAAGGACCTTTGAATTTTTTATCAACCAATTCAAATCTATTTTCAGTAATTAAATCGCGAATAGCAGTAGAGCGTTCATTTTCAACAATTGCATTTCTACTCACAATTTTCTCTTTTAACATTATATTTAATAATTTATTAGTTTTATCCATATTAATCCTAAATGGTAATTTTATGCACTAAAAAACAACAAATGTGCAATAAATGTGCAATATATAGCAAAATATACAAATTTTATCAAAAAAAATCCACTAAAACCTTGATTTATTGTAAAAAAAAATTTATCTTGCAAATATTATGAACTCATTAGGATTTGATAAAGAACCAAAAAATACGAAAGTAGTCGTTGCAATGTCTGGTGGCGTTGACAGCTCTGTTGTCGCGTGTATGCTAAAAGAACAAGGCTATGATGTAATTGGTATAACATTACAATTATATGACCACGGCGAAGCTATACAAAAAAAGAATGCTTGTTGTGCCGGTCAGGATATTGATGATGCAAGGTTCGTTGCTGGATTAATGGATTTCCCTCATTATGTACTTGATTATGAAACATTGTTTAAACAAAAAGTTATTGATGAATTCGCAGATGCATATATCCGCGGGCAAACACCTATACCTTGTGTGAAATGTAATCAAACCGTTAAATTTGAAGATTTATTAACTACCGCTGTTGAATTGGGTGCTGATTGCTTAGCAACAGGACATTATATTCAAAGAAAAAACGGAGACATAAAGAGTGAAATGCATCGTGGTTTTGACAATACAAAAGACCAATCATACTTTCTTTTTGCGACAACACAAAAACAACTAGATTTTTTAAGATTCCCACTAGGTCATATGGAAAAAACACAGACTAGGGAATTAGCCCACAAATATGGTTTAAGAATTGCTGACAAACCAGATAGCCAAGATATATGCTTTGTGCCAAATGGTGGATATGCTAACTTAGTTAAAAAGTTACGACCTGAATCAATTATATCCGGAAATATTGTTGATTTAGAGGGAAATATACTAGGAAAGCACGACGGAATTATAAATTATACCATTGGGCAAAGAAAAGGAATTGGAATCGGTGGACGAAAAGGTAGTACACAGCCATTGTATGTAATTGAGTTAAGACCTGAACAAAAAGAAGTTGTTGTAGGGGAAAGAAAACATTTAGGCAAGCAAACTATTACCATATTAGATATAAATTGGATTGGCAATGATGAAATTGATTACAACCCAAAAGAAGTAGATATAAAAATTCGTTCTGTTATGAAACCAGTAAAAGGGTTAGTATATAAAAAGGGTAACCACATCTTGGTAGAATTTATTGAACCTGAATTCGGTATATCACCTGGCCAAGCTTGTGTATTTTATGATAATGATCGTATGCTAGGTGGCGGTTGGATAAGTGATACAAATGTTTAATTTTGATAATGTTTATATTGAATACGGGTTAATTGCATTTATTGTTTTTTGGGTAATTCCATACATAATGGCAATTCCATTATCTATTTTATCAATAAAAAAATCACCATACCAAAAATGGTTATTGGCTTTATCACTGATTCTTTCACCATTAATAACTGGATTAATATATTTGTGGGTAAAAAAATTAAATCAGTATTTTAAAAAGAAGTCGTAGATTTAATATAATTAACAAACTTTATTTTTTAAATATTCAATTAATATTTGATTTAATTGATTGATATGATCAACAGTGACATATTCATCAACCTGATGAATTGTTTGACAACTTACACCGTAATCAATTACCGGACAGTACTCAACTACAAAACGGCTATCACTAGTTCCGCCACTTGTTACATATTTAGGCCTACTACCCGAGATTTTTTCTATAACCTTTGATAAATCATCAGCAAGTGTATTTTTATTAGGTTCCGTGATAAAACTACGATTATTACCTAATATATGCATATCATATTCTAGTCCGGTCTTATCAAGGGTTTTACATATTAAATCCTGTAAAGTATCAGAGGTAAATTCAGATGAAAAACGAATATTAAATGTAAAGTTAGCAATTCCTGGAACTACATTATTAGCCCCAACTCCGCCACAAATATTGACTATCTGTAATGAAGATGGATCAAAATAATCATTGCCATTATCCATTTTCATTTCTAATAATGATGCAATTAATTTATTCATATTATGTATTGCATTATTAGTTTTTTCAGGATAACCAACATGTCCTTGCTTTCCTTTTACAATCACATTTGCAGTCAAGGAGCCACGACGACCAATTTTTATTTGATCCCCCATAGTTTTAAAATTTGTCGGTTCCAATGTTAATGCACAATCCCACTTTTCACCCTTGCCGTGTAAATATTCTAGTAACTTTTTACTACCATTTACAGCATCAGCTTCTTCATCACCCGTGATTAAAATACTTACCGAACCAGATAAATTTGGATCGTTAGCAATTTCAGAAATAGTAGAAATAGCACAAGCAACACCTGATTTCATATCAGCTGAACCCCTACCGTATAAATTACCGTCAATAATTTCACCACCCCAAGGGTTATATTTCCAATCTTGTAAATTACCAACTGCAACTACATCTACATGCCCTACTAACATTATATGCGGTTGTCCTGAACCAATCCTAGCATATAAATTGTCAACATCATATGAACCATCACCGCTAAATACTTTGCGATAAACCTTTGCCCCAATATCTTGCATGTATTTTTCTACCACATCAAGACATTTACCCACATCAGGAGTTATGGATTTTATCCTTACTAATTCTTGGGTAATTTTAACGGGACAAAGGTTAGACATTTTCTTTAATCTCTTAATAAATCATTGATAGAAGTTTTTGAACGAGTGCGTTCATCAACCTTTTTAATAATTACCGCACAGGCAAGGTTTGGCCCTGCACTGCCATCAGGTAGTGGTTTGCCTGGTAAAGTGCCAGGAACGACAACACTATATGCTGGAACTCTGCCCATATGTATCTCGCCGGTTTCACGATCAATAATCTTGGTTGATTGTCCGATAAATACCCCCATAGATAAAACAGCGCCTTCTTCGACAATAACACCTTCAACTACTTCTGACCTAGCACCAATAAAGCAATTATCTTCTATTATTACAGGCCCTGCTTGTAAAGGTTCCAAGACACCGCCGATTCCTACACCACCTGATAAGTGAACATTTTTACCAATTTGCGCACAACTACCAACTGTTGCCCAAGTATCAACCATTGTACCTTCATCAACATAAGCACCTAAATTAACGAAAGACGGCATTAAAACAACTGATGGAGCAATATATGCAGAATGCCTAGCAATACAACCTGGAACAGCACGGAAACCAGCTTGTGTAAATGCTTGTTTGTCCATTTTTTCAAATTTAGATGGAACTTTATCCCACCAATTTGAAGAATTAGGAGCGCCGGATATTAATTTCATATCATTTAATCTAAATGATAATAATACAGCTTTTTTTGCCCATTGATTAACAACCCAAGAACCACTAGATTTATCGGCAATTCTTAATGAGCCATTATCTAGTAAATCAAGTGTTTTTTCTACGGCATCACGAACTTCGCCCTGTGTATCAAAATTAATACCATCGCGCTCTTGCCAAGCTTGTTCAATTACTTTTTCTAGTTGTAATAGTTCTGTCATAAATATGCTCTCCTTAATTATTATATTTATATTGATAGATTATATTATTAAATAATTAAAAAGACAAGAATTTTACTAGATCATCAGTTGCGTAATCAATATAATCTTTGTATTCATCATATTGGTGTTTTGTTTGTTCTGTGTATATCCAGACTGTTGTCATTCCCATTTTTTTTGGCACAACTAAGTTTTTTGCCATATCTTCAAAAAAGACGGTGTTTTTAAAATCAATATTAAATCTATTTTGCATAATATCATAATTTTTTTGTTGTGGTTTTGGAATAAAATTAGCTTCTATAATATCAAAACAATCGTTAAATAAATTACTAATGTCTAATCTATCTAGTACTTTATCACAGTGACTTTTTGTTCCGTTTGTATGAATGTATTTTTCATTTGGCGCTTTTTGTAAAATATTTTTTAAATCTTTGTTATATTGAACAACTGAATAGTCAAGATCGTGAACTCTATCTAAAAAATCTATTGGATCAACATTGTGATTTTTAATTAATCCGGCAAGTGTTGTTCCATAGTCTTTTAAATATTTCTTTTGAAATTTAAACGCCTCTTCATTATCAACCTTTAATAAATTCATAACATACAAACGCATTTTATCGTTCATTTCTACAAACAGGTTATTTTCCGCCGGATATATAGTGTTATCCAAGTCAAAAACCCAATTTTTTTTATCTGATACCGATAATTTGCTCATACTAGAATTCCTAAATATTATAATTTAAAAACTATATTTCAATCGCAGTCAATATATATGACCTAAGTAAATCAATGCCATCTTTCTTCTCAGCAGAAGTTGCAACTATGAATGGATATGATGCCGATCTCTTTTGAACTAAGCCTAGAACTTCGTTGTATACTTTTTCCACATCAGATTTTTTTATCTTGTCAATTTTTGTCAAAATAATTTGATATGTAACAGCAGATTCATCTAACATATCCATCAATTCAATGTCATTAGGTTTTATACCGTGCCTAGAATCTATCAACAAATAAACACGGCGTAGATTAGCGCGCCCTTGTAAATATGAACGAATAAGATTATTCCACTGCTTTATATCCGATTTACTAGCCTTAGCATAGCCATATCCGGGCATATCCACTAAATTAACCTTATTATCAACTGAAAAGTAATTTAATTCACGAGTTCGCCCTGGTGTATTAGAAGCCCTTGCCAAACCTTTTACATTAGTTAATGAATTAATCAAAGATGACTTACCCACATTAGAACGACCCGCAAAAGCAATTTCTGGTAAATCCATAGGCGGAAGACCCGACAAGCTAACTACCCCTTTTACAAAAGTAGTTCCCCTAGCAAACAATAATCTTGCTTGCTCCATAGTATTTTCATCAAATTGTTTATTAGTTAATACTTTATCCACAGCATTATCCAGTAGTTCTTTTTTGAATAGTGTATTGTTGAGCAATTGATAATGTATTATTCCAAGTCCAATAAATCACTAAGCCTACTGGGAATGTTGCTAACATAAATGTGAACACAATAGGCATCCAACCAAATATTTTTGCTTGAATTGGATCTGTTGGCTTAGGATTAAACTTAAACTGTAACCACATTGAAATTCCCATTAATATTGGCCATACACCGATATTTATAATTGATAAATACGCTGGAACTTGCCAATCAATAAAACCAAATCCTGTCAAAACACCCAAACTATCAGGAGCTGATAAATCAGTAACCCAACCAATGAAAGGTGCGTGTCTAGTTTCTAGTGTAACGAACAACACTTTGTACAAGCTGAAAAATATTGGAATCTGAATTAACATTGGTAAACAACCAGCCATAGGATTTACTTTTTCATCTCGGTACAATTTCATCATTGCTTGCGATAAACCTTGTCTATCGTTTCCGTATTGTTTTTTTAATTCTTCCATTCTTGGTGCAAGAACTTTCATTTTTGCCATAGAGCTATAAGATTTATTTGCAAGCGGGAATAAAAATGCTTTAACAATTAATGTAATTAACAATATAGCAAATCCAACATTACCAGTTAAACCTGATAAATAGTGCAAGAAATGGAAGAACGGTTTTGTTAAGAAATAAAACCAACCAAAATCAACAGCACGGTCAAACATTGGTATGTTGTATTGTGCTTCGTATTTATCTAAAACATTTATTTCCTTAGCACCTGCAAAAACTCTCATTTCATATGAGTTTTTTTCACCAGATTTCAAATAAACACCCTTATTTTTAAAATCAGATTGATACAAACCATTATTTAAATAACGGAAATTAGCTTTAATAGAGCTTTGTTGTTGTGGGATTAAAGTAACTAACCAAAATTGATCTGTAAAACCAATCCAACCACCAGTTGTTTCATAACTAATTTTTTTATCATCTTTTACATCTGAATAATCAACTTCTTCTAGTGTTCCATCAAGAACACCTATTGGTCCATCGTGTAAAATGAACATATTCTTTTTACCTTCATCAGAACTAGAACGAGCAACAAGGCCATAATCTGCAAATTCAATGCCGGTTTCAGATTTATTAACTACTTCTTGTTTTACACTTATCATATAATCTTCATCAATAGTGTAAATCTTTCTAAATTCAACACCTTGTGGATTTGTCCATACTAATGTAACAGGATTATCAACACTTAACACAGAATTTGTTGTATTCCACAGCGTTTTAGATGTTGGAACTAATTCTTTTTTACCAACCCAACCAGTATCAACAAAATATGGTTTTTCAGTATCGCGCGGGCTAAGTAATCTAACTTTCTCGCTATCTTGTGTATTTTCTTGTTTATAAGTGTTTAATACTAAATCATTAATTCGCCCACCTTTTAAACTAATTGAGCCTGATAATTTTTTTGTATTAATTTTTATTGAACCAAATTCATTATCTAATTCTTGTAAAGTCTCAGAAGCCTTTTTAACATTAACACTTTCATCTAATATATTTATATCGCCATCAACTAAATTAGAAGAATTTTTTGTAGCTTCAACATTATCTTGTATTACAACGGGTTCCGGTGCAAAATAAGCTGACCAACCGAAAATTACTACCATTGATAAAACAATCGCTAATACTACATTTTTAATTTCTGAGGAATTATTATCCATTTTATTTTTCTTTCTTTTTTATTTAATCCTGTTTTGGCTTTATTAATTTTGATTCAATTAATGCTTTATCCATATCAGCAACTAGCTTTTCCCAGCTTATTTGTGCTGTTGAACTTCTCGCAATAAGAACTATATCATACCCACCTTTTAATTGCAGGTATTTTTTTGCAATTACCTCTTTTAATCTTCGCTTTGCTCTGTTCCTAATGGTTGCTTTCCCAATTTTTTTGGTAGCAGTAAATCCAATATTTATATCATTACTTGATAATTTAGACGGAGCATATTGCATTATAAAAGATTTTGTAACTACGGTTTTACCCTTATCCCTTAAATGCAAAAAATCCGCCCTTTTTTTCATGCGAAAAATTTTAGGCAGATTTTTTAAATTTTTATTTGTCATAAAACAAATCCAATCGCTAGAACAATTGGTTGTTAGGCGGTCAAACGAGAACGACCCTTAGCACGACGAAAAGCTAAGATGCTACGGCCAGCTTTTGTTGCCATACGAGAACGAAAACCGTGACGGCGTTTGCGAACTAAATTACTAGGTTGAAATGTGCGTTTCATTGTTCTAATCCTTAATCTTTACAAATTTTATAAATAATTTAAGGCAATGTTTACAATATATATTATCAATTGTCAAACACTTTTTACCTATTTTATAAGCTTTTCAACTAGCTTAATATCAACATTAACGGCCGATAAAGGTAAGCTTAAATCATATTTTTCTAGTTTATTGGCTTCATTTCGTAAAACAAGAGCATTTTCAAAATCGAATTCCTCAGCACTTTTTTTCATTTTTCTTCTTATTATTGGAATATAATCTTTTAATAAAATTTTACCCCATCTTGTATTGAGTTCTATTACTTCTTGTTTTCTTTTTTCTTGCCCTTTGGATAAAATATCACCAATAGCAGATGAAACACCTTTTTTAATACCTTGTGGCACAATATTATTTTCTTTGTTATATGCAATTTGTTTTTCACGACGACGATTTGTTTCCCCAATCGCATATTTCAATGATTCAGTCATTACATCAGCATATAAAACCACTTTACCATTAACATTTCTTGCCGCGCGCCCTATTGTTTGAACTAACGACCTCTTGGAACGCAAAAATCCTTCTTTATCTGCATCTAAGATGCAAACAAGGCTACATTCAGGAATATCAAGACCTTCTCTTAATAAATTAATGCCAACTAATACATCGAATTCACCAAGCCTTAATTCTTGAATAATTTCAATTCTTTCCAATGTATCGATATCACTGTGCAAATATCTTACCTTTATCCCCACATCACACATATAACTAGATAGTTCTTCCGCCATTTTTTTAGTAAGTGTTGTAATAAGAACTCGCTCGCCTTTTACAATATTTTTTCGACATTGCTCCAAGACATCATCGATTTGATTTTCACAAGGCTTAACTTCACAAATTGGATCTAGTAAGCCTGTTGGTCGCACAACCTGCTCTACAAATTCACCGTGTGTTTGTTCCAATTCCCAATCGCCAGGTGTTGCCGATACAAATATCGTTTGCGGACGAATTGAATCCCATTCTTCGTGTTTTAATGGACGATTGTCAATACAACTAGGCAAACGAAACCCAAATTCAGAAAGATTATTCTTGCGATTAAAGTCACCTTTATACATTCCACCTATTTGACTTACACTAACGTGGCTTTCATCCATAATTAACAAAGCATCATCAGGTAGGTATTCAAACAATGTAGGTGGTGGACTTCCTGCTTGTCTGCCTGTAAGGTGGCGAGAATAATTTTCAATTCCAGAACAAAACCCTGTGCTTTCCATCATTTCTAAATCAAATTGAGTTCTTTCTTCTAGTCTTTGATATTCTAATAATTTATTTTGCTGTTTAAGTTCTTCTAGCCTAGTTTTTAATTCAGCTTTTATACTTTTCATTGCCTGAGCAACTGTTGGGCGAGGTATTACATAGTGTGAATTTGCATAAATACGAACTTCTTCAAATGTATTAATCTTTCTATTTAACAATGGGTCAAATTCAACTATGCTTTCAACTTCATCACCAAAGAACGATATTCGCCAAGCTCTGTCTTGTTGGTGTACAGGGTGTATTTCAAGTGTATCACCTTGTATCCTAAATGTTCCACGCTCCAATGATAAATCGTTTCTGCTATATTGTAATGTTACTAGTTTTTTTGCCATTTCAGTAGGTTCAATAAGCATACCAACAGAAACAGCAAAAGCCATTTGTGAATATGTCTCTACATCACCAATACCATAAATACAAGATACAGATGCAACAATTATAACATCATTGCGCTCTAATAAAGAGCGAGTTGCAGAGTGTCGCATACGGTCAATTTGTTCGTTAATAGATGAATCTTTTTCTATGTATGTGTCGGTTTTTGCAACATATGCCTCTGGCTGATAATAATCATAATAAGATACAAAGTATTCAACTGCATTATTTGGAAAGAAATCAAGCATCTCGCCATATAACTGGGCGGCCAAAGTTTTATTAGGCGCCATAATCAGAGTTGTTTTCCCACACTTTTTTATTAAATTGGCCATAGTAAAAGTTTTTCCAGAACCTGTAACACCAAGTAAAACTTGATTTTTTTTACCTTCTAAAATTCCTTTTTCTAGCTCTTTAATAGCATTAGGTTGGTCACCTGAGGGCGAAAAACTACTGCATAGCTCAAAATCTTTTTGAATATCTTTAGTTCTATTAACTAATGATTTTTTCACAATATTTATATCTTGACTAGATTTTGTTTTCTTAGGATAATCACGTGTCATACAATTTATTAACCAAATAATTTTTATAAAATATAAAGCGAATTATTACACAAAACAATATTTTTTTCAATAAGTTATTGAAAATATAGGACAAATAAAATACTATACAATCGAATTATTTCAAAATCATAGAAAGGCAATCATAAAATGACAATACTAGCTAACAGGTTATCAAACATTAAACCGTCTCCGACTGTAGCAGTAACAACAAAAGCAAACCAATTAAAAGCTGAGGGAAAAGATGTAATTGGCTTAGGTGCTGGTGAACCAGACTTTGACACACCAAAACACATAAGCGAAGCTGGCATACAAGCCATAAAAGATGGCAAAACAAGATATGCACCACCTGCTGGTATCAATGAATTAAAACAAGCTATTGTTGCAAAATTCAAGCGTGATAATGACCTTACTTACAAACCTGAACAAATTAGTGTGGGTGTAGGTGGAAAACAAACAATTTATAATTTATTCTGTGCAACAATAAACGAGGGTGACGAAGTAATTATTCCGGCTCCTTATTGGGTATCATATCCTGATATTGTTTTATTATACGGAGGAAAGCCTGTATTTGTTAATTGTGGACTTGAAAGTAATTTTAAGATAACTCCAAAACAATTAGAAGAATCAATTACTGATAAAACTAAATGGTTAATATTAAACAGCCCTTCTAATCCAACTGGTGCTGGATATACAGAAGAAGAATTAAAATCACTAGGTGAAGTATTAAAAAAACACCCTAATGTACATATTATGACTGATGATATATATGAATTCTTGGTTTACGATGATTTTAAATTTAAAACTATTGCACAAGTTGTACCTGAGTTATTCGAACGCACCGTAACATTAAATGGGGTTTCAAAAGCATACTGTATGACGGGTTGGCGTGTTGGTTATGCTGGTGGACCTGTTCATATTATTAAAGCAATGAATATGTTAAATTCACAATCTACATCATCAGCAAGCACTATGTCACAATGGGCGGCGGTAGAAGCATTAAATGGTGATCACAGCTTTATTGAGAAAAACAACGCTGTTTTCGTTAAAAGACGCAACTTTGTAGTTGAAAAATTAAACGAGATTGACGGTATTGAATGCCCTACTCCTGATGGTGCATTTTATGTATACCCATCAATCAAGGGATTAATTGGAAAATCAACTCCGAGTGGAAACAAAATAAACACTGACGAAGATTTTGCAAATTACTTACTAGAAGCACAAGGTATTGCAATAGTTCACGGTGAAGCATTCGGATTAAGTCCATATTTCCGAGTATCATATGCTACATCTGATGACAATCTTGAAAAAGCGATGGAAAGAATTAAAAAAGCTGTTGCAGATTTAAAATAGTGGTATTACAACTAATATTCAATCATTGTTTGACATTGGTTGAATATTAGTGTATATGTATCGCACTGTCTGAAAAAGCAGATTATGGATAGATAGAAACTATTCACACTCTCACCCTTTTGGGAATATCGGACGATAAAATTTGAAAAAATATAAAGGAAACTAATTATGACAAGAATTATACAAGCAAAGTATAAAATCGATCGCCGTTTAGGTGTTAACCTTTGGGGTCGTTCTAAATCACCATTTAACACAAGAAAAACTGCACCTGGTCAACACGGCGCAAGAAGAAAAAAACCAACTGAATTCGGTATTCAGTTATTTGCTAAGCAAAAATTAAAAGGATACTACGGTAGCATTGGTGAAAAAATGTTGCGTAAATATTATGACGAAGCTACTCGTCGTAAAGGTGATACATCTGAGAATCTTATCGGTCTATTAGAATCTCGTTTAGATGCGGTTGTATATCGTGCGAAATTCGTACCAACTGTATTCGCGGCTAGACAATTTGTAAGTCACGGACACGTTACAGTTAATGGCAAGCGTGTTACTATTGGTTCTTATATGGTAAAAGCAGGCGATGTAATCGAAGTAAAAGAAAAATCTCGTCAAATTCCTATGGTTATAGAAGCAATCGCTTCTAGTGAGAGAGAATTCTGTGAATATGTAGATGTAGATGCTGATAAATTTAGTGCTACATTTGTTAGAATTCCAACATTAGACGAAGTTCCGTATCCAGTTCAAATGGAACCAAATTTGGTAGTCGAATTCTATTCTCGTTAATAGAGATCAAACAAAAAAACAAGCCTCATTTTTATGGGGCTTTTTTTACACTTTTATTAAGTCACATTATAATTTAATTAGTCTTTTGTTGTGTTAGAACAAATAAAAAACACAGATTGTCTTTGTCGGCTTTTTTATTGATAATAATAATATTATGAAGTATATTTATTATATAAATAAAAAAATAAAACTTGTGAAGGTAAATACAAAATGTCTGATTATATTTGTTATGGTGAATTAATAGAGCAATCTATGCTCGATGTTGTGAGAAAAATATTAAAAAAAGTGTCTGAGGAAGGACTTCCTAGTGAACACCACTTTTATATTACATTTTTAACTGACCACAAAGATGTTGAAATAGATGAGGAGCTAAAACAAAAAAATCCTTATGATATGACAATTGTTTTACAAAACCAATTTTGGAATTTAAAAGTTCAAAAAGAAAAATTCTCGTTAGAATTAAATTTCAATGGCGTAAGGAAAAAAATTGTTGTACCTTTTGATGCATTACTAGCATTTAACGATCCAAGCGTACAATTTTCACTTCATTTCAATATGAAAATAAATGCTGAAGATAATTCAGACGAAGTTCAAGAAACAAAAGCAAAAAGCCAAAAAAGTAAAAAAAGTAAAAAAACAAAAAAAGAAGATGAAACTGAAATTGTAAATATTTCTGATTTCAAAAAAAACAAGAAAGGAGATAAAGATGAATAATTTTCGAATTGAAACTGATACCATGGGGGAAATGAAAGTTTCAATTGATAAATATTGGGGTGCACAAACAGCCCGTTCATTGCAAAATTTTAAAATCGGTGGACAAACTATGCCGAAACCACTTATTCGTGCACTAGGAATACTAAAAAAAAATGCTTGTAAAACAAATTTGGAGCTTGGTTTAATTGATAAAAAAATCGCTGATGCTATTATATCAGCATCAGAAGAAGTAATATCAGGAAAATTAAATGAACATTTTCCACTAGTAGTTTGGCAGACTGGTTCTGGCACTCAAACAAATATGAACTCAAACGAAGTAATTGCAAATCGCGGAATTGAAATAATGGGCGGTGTTATAGGTTCAAAATCCCCTATTCACCCAAATGACCATGTAAATATGGGGCAATCATCAAATGACACATTCCCGACAGCAGTTTCAATTGCGGTTGGTCAAGAATTAATAAATTCACTGTTACCTGCATTAGAACACTTGAAAAAAGTATTACAAAAAAAATCTGATGAGTTTGCAAAAATTATTAAAATCGGTCGTACTCATACCCAAGATGCAACACCTATCACATTAGGCCAAGAATTTTCAGGTTATGTAAGACAAGTTGAAAATGCAATAGCAAGAATTAAAACAACACTACCAAGAGTACTTGAATTAGCACAAGGCGGTACAGCAGTTGGTACTGGTCTTAATTCTAAAAAAGGATTTGCTGAAAAATTTGCAAAAAATGTAGCAAATGAAACAGGAATTGACTTTATTACAGCACCAAATAAATTTGAAGCCTTAGGGGCAAATGATGCGATGGTTGAAGCCTCTGGTAGTCTGAATGTAATAGCAACATCATTTATGAAAATTGCTAATGACATAAGATTTCTAGGTTCTGGCCCTCGTTCTGGTTTAGGGGAATTATCTTTGCCTGAAAATGAACCTGGTTCTTCTATTATGCCGGGGAAAGTAAACCCTACACAATGTGAAAGCCTTACAATGGTTGCATCACAAGTAATGGGAAATAATGTTGCTATTACTGTTGGTGGTTCAAATGGGCATTTTGAGTTGAATGTATTCCGTCCTATGATTGCATATAATATATTACAATCAATACAATTACTAGCTGATGGGGCAATTTCATTTGCTGATAACTGTGTCGTTGGTATTAAAGCTAACAAGGACAAAATAAATGAATTAATGAATCAATCATTAATGTTGGTAACTGCTCTTAACCCACATATTGGTTATGATAATTCAGCATTGATTGCAAAAACTGCTCATAAAAATAATTCAACTCTTAAAGAAACAGCAATAGAGTTAGGTTTATTAACTGAGGAACAATTTGATGAATGGGTTAAGCCGGAAAATATGGTTGGGCCAAATAATTAATTAAGGAAATGATATTTTTATGCTTAAAATGTATTTAACATTAATATGGTTGTTTTTTTCAACTTTACATGTATCCGCTAATAATGTTGACAATATATTATTACAAAAAGAGTATTGGGAAAGAGCAACCATTGAGCAAGTAATAGAAGATACGAAAAATAAAAACCTTTCAAAAATTAGAAATAAATATGGTGCAACACCTTTGATGTTAGCATCTGCATATACAAATAACCCTAAAATTATTTATTATTTAATGAAACAAGGCTTATCTATTAAATCAAGAGATATTAACCTTAAAACCGTATTAATGTATGCTTCATCGTATAATGATAATCCTGATGTAGTAAAAACATTAATAAAAAACGGTGGTGGTGTTAATATAAAAGACAAACAAGGTTTTACGAGTATTATGTGGGCTGGTCGTGATAATAGCAATCCTGATGTTATTAACATACTTGCTAAAAATGGTGCCGATGTAAATATAAAAGATTACAGAAACTACACACCTATTTTATTATCAGCAACATACAATAAAAATTCCGGTATTATAAAAGCACTAGTTGAAAATGGAGCTGATATAAATGAAAAAGATATAAATGACTCAAATGTTTTAATACTAGCTATCAAATTCAACAAGTCTTTATCTGTAATTAAAGAAATAATTGAAAATGGAGTAAATGTAAACAGTCGCGGTAAAAAAGGCTGGAATGCTCTTATGTATGCAAGTAGTTTCCACAATAAAAACCCTGATATTGTAATAGAGTTATTAAAAAACGGGGCAGATATCAATGCTAAAAACAGAGAAGGTCAAACTGCTTGGGATATCATCAATCAAAATCAATATTTAAAAGAAACAGAAGCATATACAGAATTTAAAAAAGTTATGGATGCTAATCAAAACAATAACAATTTATGATGCAAAAACAAACAAAATCAAATTAATTCATCATTATAATTTAAATTTTCCAACCACTAGTATCTTTATGATTTTCCCACAATTTTTTGTATAAAGGTGATTTTTGTAACAATGTAGAATGTTTCCCTTGGGATTCAATTTTACCATCTTTCATTACAATAATATTATTAGCATTTACAATAGTACTAAGTTTATGGGCAATAACTATAATAGTTTTTTCCTTAATTAATTCATTTAATGCTAATTGAATTAATTCTTCATTTTCTGGGTCTATTGCTGATGTGGCTTCGTCCAACAATACCACTGGTGAATTTTTTAAAATAGCACGCGCAATTGATATTCTCTGCCTTTCACCACCTGATAAATTCTTGCCACCCTCGCCTACTAAGGTATCAAAACCATTTTCCAATTTCATAATAAAATCATATGCTTGGGCTTTTTTAGCTACACGGATAATATCCTCTTTTTTAGCATTTGGGTCGCCGAGTGCAATATTATTATAAACACTTTGATTAAATAATTTTACATCCTGAGAAACTATTGATAATTGTTTAATTAATGCTTCTTCTGTTAATTCATTAATATTTTCACCACCAATTTTAATTTCTCCTGAATTGACATCCCAAAATCTTGATATAAGTTTTAATACAGTAGTTTTACCTGCTCCTGATGAACCGACTATCGCTGTCATTGCCTTAGTACGAGCAGTAAAGGAAACTCCTTTTAATACATCACTTTTTTTATCGTATGAAAATTTTACATTATCGAACTCTATATCATAAGATTTATTTTCTAATGATTTTTCCCCCCATTCAGTGCTAGGGTAATCTTCAATTTCGTTAATATTATTATTTGTAATATTAATTAATGCATCAATGGTATTTGACATCTTAACTACATCGAGTGAAGAAAACGAAGATACCAAGATAATTAAAATTGCAATACCATTTAATGGATTAATCATATCGTTTAACCAAAGGTATGAAAAACCAATTGTAATCACCGCAACCGATAATTCTAGAACCATCAAAATTGAAAAACCAATTTTACTATTACTTTTAATAATTTTTAGGAAATTATCACGCAATATATGAACATAATGATTATATTTTGTATTTTGTTTAGCGGTAGAATTAAATGCACGAATAATTTGCATACCTTGAACATATTCCATAATATGACGATTTGCATCAGACAGGTTTATGTTACGGGTTTTTAATCCCTTGCCTATTCTCTTTTTAAAAACACTAGATAAAATATACATAATACCAACTATAATAAATGCAACACCAGATAAAGGCGGTGATAATAAAGTAATTAATATTAACAATGATATGACATTAGCAATAGCTATCATTTTTTGTGCTCTTGCAAATGTAATATACATTTCAAAAAATACCATTTCTTCGGATAATAACATTGATACTTTACCAACATGTACTTTTTGCAACGACGATATAGGTAGTTTTAATATCTTTTTTAACACTTTCAAGCGCAATTTTAATATACAATTGTATCCTAAGTAGTACATTTTTGCACCAATTCTAAATCCCAAGAAATATCTTAGTAAAAATGTAGTCATAGTAATTGCTAATACAGTATATATAATTGGGTTTGTAACTGTGTTATTATATGCGTGATATAAAAATAAACCAATTGCAATAGGCTGTATTGATATTAACATACCTTCCATCAAGTTTACCTTATTAGCAAAATTATATGTTTTAATTTCTTCCGAAGTTAAATTGTCAAAAATTCTTTGTTTTACATTGTTTATTGTCATAATACTACACCTTTTCACCTAATATGAATTTTTGACTAATTTTATATGAATTCCACATTTTCGTGTATCTTCCTTTTTTCAACAGTAAATTTTTATGGCTATCGCATTCAATAATTTTTCCATTCTCAACAACAGCGATTTTATCCAAATTAATAATAGTGTTTAATCTATGTGCAATTACTATTAAAGTTTTATCTTGTACAAGATTAGTAATCGCTTTTTGTATCATTGCTTCATTTTCTGGATCTGTAAAAGATGTTGCTTCGTCTAGTATCAGTATTGGAGCATCTTTTAATATAGCACGAGCAATACACAATCTTTGTTTTTGCCCACCGGAAAGTTTTGTATCGATATTAATTTTTGTATCATAACCTTTTTCCAATGATTTGATAAAATCATGTATTTGAGCTTTTTTACAAACTCTTTCTAATTCTTGTTGTGTAGCATTTTGCTTAGCAATTAATAAATTTTCTCGAATAGTCTGAGAAAACAAAAATGTTTCTTGAAATACAAATGACATACATTGTGATAAATCGTATTCAGACATATCTCTTATATCAACACCTCCAATTTTAATACTGCCTGAATCGACATCCCAAAATCTTGGTAGTAATTTGGCTATCGTAGATTTTCCTGCCCCGCTTTCACCAACTAATGCCATACCTGTTCCTTGTTTAATTTCAAGGTTAATACCGTTTAAAATTGTTTTTTTATCATATGAAAATTTTACATTTTCCAAAGTGATATTATATTTTTCTGGTTTATTATTATCTTTTTTATATATTATTTCATCTTCACTTAAAAATGATCGTACACGAGAATGAATATTATTTTGAGTGTGAAAACGATGAACAAATCCGTAAAATTTAATTATAATAACATTCATATACGATGCCATAATAAGGAAAAATGCTAATTCATTAATTGGTGTGTCTGTATATAAGTAAACTAATATTGCTACCGGTAAAACAAAAACAAGGTTTGAAGTTGATAACAACATAAACCATTGCATTGAATCCATTGTTTCATCTAACCATTTTTTTATTAAATTTACTGTTTTATTAAAAGTTTTTTCAATTTTAGAAAAAGAATCCTTACCTTCGTTAAATATTTTAATAACTGGTAAGCAAGAAATTAATTCTGTACTTTCATTGGCAATTTCAGCATTTATCTTGTAATAGGTATCAGCATTATCAGCTGATTTTTTCATCGAACGCGACATTTGCCAAAAACCTATGAAAATTCCTATAACCGAGCCGATGGATAATATCCAATTAATATAAAACATACCAATTATAACAACAATTGGTGGAATTATTGAAGAAGTCATTTCAGGTATCATATGAGCTATACCATCTTCCATTGCCTCTACATCATCAGTCACCATTTTTTGAATTGATTGAGAATCATTTTCCCCAAAAAATCCCATAGGAATATTTTGTAATTTTTTTCCTATTTTGATACGAACATCACTCATTACATAAGCAGATATTAAATGAGATATTTTTGTAGACATTGAAAATGTAAATGCACGGCCAAATGACAAACCAAGCATTAACAAACCATAATTTAATAATGTATCGGGGGTTAAATCACCATTTATAAAATCTGATATAATTAAATAAACTAAAAAAAACGGGGTAATAACAAGAAAACTCGATATTGTACCAAAAACAATTGAACCTATCATTTTCCATTTATATGTTTTAATCATATCGAAAATACTAGAATAAATATTCATTTCAATTGTTTCTGTGTTATTTTGTGATTTATATGATTGTTCTTGCACAACACACTCCTGAAATTTTATATTGATTTTTTATAAACTAAAAGAAAGTTAAAACAATACGAAAGACATATTATTTTAATCAGTAGAATTATCAATACAATTTTAAGTAAAGTCAATAAGGAAATTAAAAAAAGAATAAAACTTGTTACAGTTTTTTTAAATTATGATTTTCTTTTAATATTTGTCTTAATACATATATTCTAACAGCTGATGATAAATTACCATTTCTATTATTATCAATATGATTTAAAATTTGTGAAACAGTTTTATTTCTTTCATTTGCAATACTTAATAAAGCTCGCCAAAATATATTTTCTAGTGTTATGGAGGTTGGGTGCCCTTTTAAAGTAATTGAATGTTTTTTTATTTCATAATCATCAATCATCTTACAACCTTTGCATTAATTACAAAATTTTATTTATATCCAAGAATACATGTAAAATATGTAAATTAATAAACATAAGATAGCAAATAAACGATTTAATTTATTGAAATAAATAGCAAACACAAATAATATTGATGTTATCGGAATTAGAATCATACTAACAGAAAAATCTTCCCAAGTAATTGGCATCTTTTCATACAGCGCAATACCACCTAAAACCACTAAAATATTAAATATATTTGAACCAAGTACATTACCAACTATCATCGAGCCGTGACCTTTTCTTGCCGAAGCAATAGCAGTCGATATCTCAGGTAAACTAGTTCCAACAGCTACGACAGAAACACCTATAATTGCATTTGATATACCTAAATAAGTAGCAATTCCAATAGCACCTTGAACTAATAGATACGAACCTACAACTAACATTAACAAACCAAATATAAAAAATAAAAATATCTTAAATGATGTCATATTTTCTACCTCTCCGCCAATTTCATCAATGTTTGGACGTAAACTAGTTAAATAGAAATATATGAAAAGGACAATGATACAGACTAAACCAAATGGAAAATTAAATGAACCGAATATATAAAAGACAATTAAAGGTAAAAAACTACTAGCAATTAAAAATGTGCTTTCATAACCCACAAATTTTACTTTTTGATAAATTGGACTTAATAGCAAACCAATTGGCATTACCAATAATATGTTGGCCATATTAGAACCAAGTACATTACCAACTGCCATAGGGCTTGCTTTATCAATAACAGCAAGAAAACTAACGAAAAATTCAGGCATTGATGTTCCAAAACCAATTAAAATAACAGCGGAAAAAACTCTTGGTACAGAAAACCTTTCTGCGAAAGACAAAGAAGAAGTTAAAACCCATTCTCCGCCATAATATAAAAGTATTATCCCTATTATCACAAACGTTATGTTCATCATTTCCATAATTTTTTCCTTTATTATTTTTACAATAAGATATATATCTTATTTAAACATAAAATAATACATCATATCTTATTTTATAACAAAGGAATTAAAAATATGCAAATTAATGAAAAAATTAATCAAATTGCTGAAGATTTCTCTTACTTTTCCTGTTGGGAGGAAAAATATGAATACATTATTGATTTAGGTAAAAAACTTCCACCTATGGATGAAGCACTAAAAACCGAAGAAACAAAGGTAAAGGGTTGTATGAGTCAAGTATGGCTGGTAGCTTTGGAACAAAATGATAATAGATTAAAAATAATCGCAGATAGTGATGCTATAATAGTAAAAGGGCTTATAGCCTTGGTGTTGAAAATATTTGACGGGGCAAGCAGAGAAGAAATTAAACAAGTAAATATAAGTGAATTATTTAAAAAGTTAGAACTTGATTCAAATATTGCCGGAGCAAGACGAAATGGGCTTGCTAGTATGATAGAAAAAATCAAGACTTTTTAATTGACTGTTAGTTAAAATTATATTAACCTGACAATATAAAAATTGCCCAAAGGCATCTTATGTTTAAAACATAAGGAATGCCTTTTTTTTTACATTGTATTAATTAATATTAGGGAGGAAAGATGACTGAATTATTAATGCCCAAAGCAACAACTGTATGGTTAGTTGATAATACAACACTTACATTTAAACAAATTGCTAAATTCACAGGATTACACGAACTAGAAGTTCAAGCAATAGCAGATGGCGAAGTTGGTTCACATATTCAGCCATACGACCCTGTTGCAAATGAATTGTTAACTCAAGAAGATATCAATGAATGTCAAGAAAACCCAAATCAAGACTTAAAAATAATAGAAAATGATTTACCTATAAAAAAACAAAAAGGGCAAAAATACACACCTATTAACAAGCGTTCAGCAAAACCAAATGCAATTGCTTGGTTAATTCGCCACTACCCTGAAATAAAGGATAATCAAATAATAAAATTAATTGGCACAACTAAATTAACTATTGAAAAAGTAAAAGAAGATGCCGATTATCGCAATGAAAAAGCAAACAATCCCGCTAGCCCTGTCGAACTAGGCTTATGTTCAAAAAATGAACTTGATGCATTAACATCAAAAATTAAATAAAAATCAAAAATATAATTTATTACGATATCTTGAATACTAAATATGATTAGCAATCTAGATATCGTAATATAAATTAATTAAACTAAAAAAGATTAATAACCCTATTTTTTAAAGGTTATTGTATAGTTTATATCTAAACTCTTGCCCATTTCCCAAGAATTAGAAAACGGTTTCCATACCATACCCATCATATTTACAGGTTTTGCATGTTTTTCCAAGAAATTACATAATTCTGATGGTTTTACGAATTTGTGCCATTCGTGAGTTCCTATAGGTAACCACCTTAAAATATATTCCGCAGCTATTATTGCGCTAGCATAAGATTTAACTGTTCTATTAATTGTTGATATAAATAATAAACCACCATCTTTTACAGCTTTATTACAAGTAGGAAGGAATTCTTCTAAATTATCAATATGCTCTACTACTTCCATACATAAAACAACATCAAATTTTTCGCCTTTTGCTACTAAATCATTAATATCTTGAATACGGTAATCAATTTTAAGCTTGCTTTTAGTTGCGTGTTTTTTTGCAACTAAAATCATATTTTCAGTAACATCTATTCCAACGACATCCGCACCAAGCAACGCCATACTTTCACTTAAAACACCAGCTCCACAACCAATATCGAGAACTCTTAACCCTTCTAAAGGCTTTTCACTATCTTTTATTTTAAGATGCTTACATGTTTGTTTTTTGATATGGGAAACCCTTGTTGGGTTAATCCAATGTAGCGATTTCATCTTGCCATTTGGATCCCACCAACTATCGGCGAAACTATTAAATTTATCGACTTCTTCTTTATTTATAAATTTTTCATTATAAAATTGTTTTTTTTGTTTCATTTAATTTACTTTTATAATATTGTAGGATTTCATTATAATATATAGTTATTAAAGCATATGCAAGCAAAAATGATAATTATATTATAAAAAAATGTTATAGATTTAAGGAGAACAAATGCGTATTGTAATGAAATTTGGCGGAACATCTGTTGGTGATATAGACCGAATTAAAAATATTGCAAAAAAGGTCAAGAAATCTTTCGACTCAGGAAATGAAATATGTGTTGTCGTTTCTGCTATGTCTGGGGTTACTAACCAACTTATTGAATATGTTGAACAAGCTTCACCTAATTACGACCCACGCGAATATGACGCAATTGTATCTTCTGGTGAAAAAGTTACATCCGGATTACTTGCTTTGTGCTTGCAAGAGATAGGTGTAAAATCAAGATCTTTTGCCGGCTGGCAAGCAGGAATTGAAACAGATGGCGCTCATTCAAAAGCAAGAATAACAAATGTCAATGCAAAACAGATTACTGATTATATGGAAAATGGCGGTGTTGCAGTTGTCGCTGGATTTCAAGGAATAAATATTGAAACAAACCGTATAACTACACTAGGCAGAGGTGGTTCTGACACTTCAGCTGTTGCCTTAGCAGTAGGTGTAAATGCTAGTCGTTGCGATATATACACTGATGTTGATGGTGTTTTTACAACGGATCCAAGAATAGTTTCAGATGCAAAGAAAATTGATGTGATTTCATTTGAGGAAATGCTAGAACTAGCTTCTCTGGGTAGTAAAGTATTACAACCGCGTTCAGTGGAAATAGCAATGAGTCATAATATGGAATTACAAGTACTAAATTCTTTTGAAGATAAAAAAGGTACAATTATTAAAAATGAGGACGAAAATATGGAAAAACAAAATGTAAGAGGAATCACTGCACAAAAAGATGAAGCCCAAATAACTATTTCCGGTATAAAAGATAAACCAGGAGTAGTAGCTAATGTGTTTGAACCTATTAGTAATGCAAATATAAATGTAGATATGATTATCCAAACGACTTCTGTTGATGGTGAAACGACAGACATTACATTCACTGTTAGTGAAAAAGATGCAGATCTTGCTATACGAGAATTAAAAAAAGCAAAAGATAAGATTAATTATAATTCATTAAAATCTGATAAAAATATAGCGAAATTATCGGTTGTAGGAATAGGAATGCGTTCTCACTCTGGAATATCACAAACTATGTTTAAAACACTTGCTGAAAAAGGTATAAATATAAAAGACATAGCAACGAGTGAAATAAAAATATCTGTATTAATTGAAAGCGATTATGTAGAACTTGCTATTCGTGCTTTACACTCATCATATAACCTTGAAAAATAAATAGAATTGAAGTAAAATATTCTTACATTAACAATTAAATAAAAAAAATGGATATTTTATGAAACAAAAACCTATTAATAAGAATATAAAACAAATCGAATATACTTTGGGAGCAAAGCTTGAAAGACACCGTATCAAGAAAAAATGGTCTGTCGAGCATGTAGCAAAAAAAATATGTATATCGGAAAAATATATTAATGCAATTGAACAAGGTAACTTAGATGAATTACCTGAAAAACCATATGCTATTGGTTTCATTAAAACCTATTGCGAAATTTTAGGTATAAAACACACACCATTAATAGCAGAATTTAAACAATATACAGCATATAATAGCTCTGATAAACCAAAGTATAAATCATACGAATTAGAAAATAAATTAACTCATAAAAAGAAAAATCTTTATGTAATAATATTCATATTAATTGCTATAACAGCTTGGATTTTAATTAACGCTGTAACTGGAATGTCAAATAATAACTCAGATAAAGAATATAAAAACATTAATCAACCTCAAAATAACGGTGGTGAAATAATACAAAACAACATAATCAATGATGAAGAAGTAATTGATAACGAAGCTACAAAAGCAGATGATATAGCTATTAATAGCGAAATAATTGAAAATAAATCAAATGTAATTGAACAACAAGTTGAAAAAACAATTATTCCTAACAATTTTAATAACGAAGAAGAAATTGTAACTATTAGGCCATTAAAAAAAGATGAAATTGAAATAGAAAAACTAAATAAAATAAAAATTACTGCTATTAAAGATACTAAGTTAACTATTTTCAAACCAAATGGGAAAATTCATTTTAAAGGAACTCTGAGAAAAAGAAGATATAAATTAATACCTATTAACAAAGGATATTATATAAGTGCAAACAACGGAGGCTTAGTAGCAATAAGCATAAAAAACTTATATAACAATAAAGTTATTGGTGAACTAGATATAGTGTTGAAAAAACTTGTTTTAAATTCAAACAATTTGAAGAAGCATTTTAAATAGGTATTTATTAATATGTCAATAGATAGTGTTCGCCCTTGGCGCGCAATAGCACGCAGAAAATCAAAACAAATTATGGTCGGGAATGTTCCTGTTGGTGGTGATGCACCAATAAGTGTTCAAACGATGACTAATACTTTGACAACTGATGTAAAGGCAACACTAGAACAAATTAATGCTTGTGCAGAAGTCGGAGCTGATATCATTCGTGTTTCTTGCCCTGATGAAGCCAGCACAACAGCATTAAAAGAAATAACAAAAGAAAGCCCTATCCCAATTGTTGCAGATATCCATTTCCATTATAAACGAGGAATAGAAGCAGCCGAAGCAGGCGCATCTTGCCTTAGAATTAATCCTGGAAATATTGGTAAACGAGAACGAGTACTAGAAGTAGTTAAAGCAGCAAAAGATAACAATTGTTCTATGCGTATTGGTGTAAACGGTGGCTCACTAGGAAAACGGTTACTAGATAAATATGCCGAACCTTGTCCCGATGCATTAGTAGAAAGCGCACTAGAACATGCAAAAATACTAGAAGATGCAGATTTTACAGAATTTAAGATCGCTGTAAAAGCTAGTGATGTATTCCTAGCCTGTGCATCATATCACGCACTTGCTGATGCTTGTGATTACCCACTACACGTCGGTATCACAGAAAGTGGCGGGTTAATTGGTGGTTCAATTCGTTCAGCTATTGGTGTTGGTAATCTATTATGGGCTGGTGTTGGTGATACAATACGAATTTCACTATCTGCTGACCCAGTAGAAGAAATAAAAACAGGATACGCTATATTAAAATCACTAGGGTTAAGGCATCGCGGTGTAAATGTTATTTCTTGTCCCTCTTGCGCTAGGCAAGCTTTTGATGTAGTTAAAACTGTTCAAGTACTAGAAGAAAGACTTGAACACATATCAACTCCTTTAACATTATCTGTATTGGGTTGTATTGTTAATGGAATTGGGGAAGCAAAGCATACGGATGTTGGTTTTATTGGTGGTGGTAATGATACACATCAAGTATATTTAAATGGCCTTCCTGATCACAGATTAAAGGACGAAGATGTAATTCAACATATAGTTAGCTTAGTTGAAAAAAAAGCCGAAGAATTAGAAAAAGCAAAACAAGATGATAAGGCATAAATTATGAATAAATTAAAAAGAATAAAAGGCACTCACGATTTATTACAACAAGAAAAAGAAAAACATTTATATGTAGTTAATACTGCACGAAAAATCGCCAAGAAGTTTGGTTTTGATAGTATAGACACCCCTATTTTTGAATTTATGGATGTTTTTTCTCGTCCACTAGGTGAAACATCTGATGTAGTTACCAAAGAAATGTATACATTTGAAACTCGCGGTGGTGACTGTGTAACACTAAGACCAGAGGGAACAGCGGGGATTGTGCGTGCATTTATTGAAAATGGATTAACTCAATCGGGACCTTTCAAAGTATTTTATGAAGGTGCAATGTTTCGTTATGAACGCCCACAAAAAGGTAGACAAAGGCAATTCCATCAATTTGGAGTTGAAGCCTTATCCTTACCTAAGCCGGCAACTGATGTTGAAATAATCTCGATGGGTCAAATGATAATAGGAGAATTAGGTATTGCAAAAGATGTTAAACTCCACATAAATTCATTAGGTGACCAAGAAAGCCGTGATACCTATCGTAAACAATTAATTTCATATTTATCTGACTTTAAAAATGATTTAAGTGAAGATAGTAAAAATAGACTAGAAAAAAATCCTCTGCGAATATTGGATTCCAAAGATAAAAAAGATCGTGAAATATTAAAAAATGCTCCTATTTACTATGATTCATTAAATGATGTATCAAAACAACATTTTGACGATGTTTTAAACGGGCTTGAAAAACTAAATATAAAATTCACTCTTGATAATAATATGGTTCGTGGTTTTGATTATTATTGCCACACCGCATTTGAATTTATAACTAATTCATTAGGGGCGCAAGGAACTGTGCTAGGCGGTGGTAGATATGATAACTTATGCGAGATTATGGGTGGAAATCCAACTTCTGGAATTGGTTTTGCCGGTGGAATTGAGCGACTAGCTCTTATGATTGATAATATTAGCGAAAAAAATAATAAAATTGTAGTTATTGGAATTGACGGGGAAACTCAAAAAATTGGCTTGAAAATTGCTAATGAATTGCGTTATAAAACAGACTTTGTAATTGAGACATTCTTTGGCAATCTAAAAAAAGGATTAAAGTATTCTGATAAGATTAATGCAAATACTGCTATAATTCTTGGTGAAGATGAATTAAGTAAAAAAACCGCAATTATTCGCAATCTTAAAAGTGGCGAGCAACAAGAAATAAAATTTGATGAAATTTGTAATTATATAAAAAAGGGCAATAAATAATGGCGTGGGACGAGAAACTTAATGATGTTATAAAAAGAGCAGAATTAGTTAATAAAAAGCTAAGTAGTAGCGGATTATCTAGCCAAGAATTGCAAAAATATTCAAAAGAGTTTGGTACACTTGAACCTATGGTTAAAAAAATCAAGCAATATCAAGAATTAGTATCAAATATGAATAATGCAAAACAAATGCTTAATGATTCAGATCAAGAAATGGCTGAAATGGCTAAACAAGAATTTGAAACAGCTAAGCAAGAATTACCTGTTATTGAACAAGAATTAAAAATTATGATGTTACCAAAAGACGAAGCGGACGAAAGAAATGTTATTGTTGAAATTCGTGCAGGGGCTGGCGGTGATGAAGCTGGATTATTTGCAGGTGAAATACTAAGAATGTATCAAAGATACGCAGAAATTAAAGGTTGGAAAGCAGAAGTAATAGAATGCAATGAAACCGACCTAGGCGGATATAACTTTGTAAGTCTTGAAATTTCCGGCAATAATGTATATGGAACTATGAAATATGAATCTGGGGGGCATCGCGTTCAACGAATACCTGAAACAGAAAGCGGTGGACGAATTCACACATCAGCGGCAACTGTTGCTGTTTTACCAGAAGCAGAGGATGTGGATATTAATATCGACCCATCAGACCTTCGTATCGATACATACCGCGCATCAGGAGCCGGTGGACAGCATGTAAACACAACAGATAGTGCCGTAAGAATAACACACACACCAACAGGTATTGTTTCACAGTGTCAATCTGGGCGTTCACAGCACAAGAACAAAGACCAAGCTATGAAAATGTTAAAAACACTACTTTACGATGCGAAAAGACAAGAAGCGGAAAAAGAAATGTCTGATAATCGTAAGTCACAAGTTGGAAGTGGTGACCGCTCACAACGAATTAAAACCTATAATTTTCCTGAACGCCGTGTAACCGACCATAGAATAGGCTTAACATTATACAAGCTTGACAAAATATTAAATGGCGAAATCGACGAGATGCTAGAAGCAATTATCACACATAAACAACTAGAACAGCTAGCACAATACGGAGAATAATTTAAAATAATTAAACAGCGTAAAATATTATTTGATTAATACCCTATAAATTGCTATTGTCTTGTAATTCGTACCTTTGTCAGGGCAAATAGCAATTTATGTGAACCCAGAAAAATAACAGGGGCAAATATGGGGAAAGTTAAATTTAATTACATTAGTAAACCTGATGATATTTATAAGGCTTCTTTTGATGCTATAAAAAAAGAAGCTGATTTCTCACCACTAGACACTCAGCTACACCCTATTGCACTTAGAATGATACACGCAACAGCCAATCCGGATTTAATTAAAGATATTCGCTGTTCTAAATCCCCTATTCAATCAGGAATTAATGCATTAAATAACGGAGCAACTATATTTTGTGATTCAGAAATGGTATCTCGCGGTATTGCAAAACGATTTTTACCTAAAAACAATCCTGTTATATGCACATTAAATGATCCAAAAACAACCGAATTTGCTAGAAAAAATAATACAACTCGTTCCGCAGGAGCAGTAGAATTATGGCGTGAAAAAATCGGTGGTTCTATTGTTGTTGTTGGTAATGCTCCAACTACCCTATTTTATTTACTAGAAAAAATACATAATGACAATTGGGATAAACCTGAACTTATAATCGGGTTACCAATTGGTTATATTGGTGCTATTGAATCTAAACAAGCCTTGGTTAATTACGCCCAAGGAATAGAGTATATTACTTTAATAAGTAAACTTGGTGGTTCTTCTATGGCATCTAGTGTGATAAATGCAATTATTGGGTGTAACGAGGTGTCTTATAATGTCTAAGATAACGATTTTGGGTATAGGAGCTGATGGAATAAACAGCTTAAATAAAAAAGGCTTACAAGTATTAAAACAAGCAGATATTATATTTGGTTCAAATCGTCATCTTGAAATGATTGATACAAATTGTGAAACCATTAATTGGGTGTCTCCGTTTTCCGATAATATAGAAATTATAAATAAACATTTTATTCAAAATAAAAATATTTTAATAGTTGCAACTGGTGATGTAAATTGGTTTGGAATTACAAATATTATTCGTAAAAATTTTGATAATGAAAAAATACAAATTATTACCAATATTAGCTCTATCAGCCTTTCAGCTATAAAAATGGGTTGGCCGTTGCAAGATATAACCCCTATCACAATTCACGGTCGCGACATTAACAGTATTATTACAAAAATATATGATAATGCAAAATTGATTATACTTAGTCATAACAAACAATCACCAATTGCTGTATGTGAAATATTACAAAAATTAAAATTTTCTGATAGTGAAGTTAGTATTTTGAATAATCTTGGGCGAAATGATGAAACAATACAAAAATTCCAAGCAAATTCACCGCAAACAGCAAACAGCGATTTAAATTGCATTGCTGTTGAATGTAAAAAAAATGATAATAATAATAGTCTTTGTGCTGGACTAGATGACCAAGATTTTATAAACGATGGGCAATTAACAAAGCGTGAAGTAAGGGCAATAACAATATCATCTTTACAGCCGTATCCTAATGCGGTTCTTTGGGATATTGGGGCTGGTAGTGGTTCTATTTCTGTTGAGTGGTGCCGTTTAGGTGGAAAATCTTGGGCTTTTGAAACCGATAAAACCCGTTGCGAAAATATAAAGCAAAATTCTATCAATTTGGGTGTAAAACAAAAATTACAAGTTCACAACTGTACGATAAATAAATATGGTTCCAAGTTACCAATTCCTGATTGTATATTTATCGGTGGTGGCTTAACCAATATTAATACAGAAGAATTATACGAACAACTAAAATTTGGCGGTCGTATGGTTATCAACAGTATTAGTATACAAGGACAGGAAGTTATAAATAAAATGCATAAAAAGTATGGTGGTGATATCATTCGAATAAACATAGAAAGAAATACTAAAATAGGTAATTTCGATTCATTAAGACCAATGATAAGTGTTATTCACTACACATTAAAAAAGGTTTGATATGTCAATATTATATGGTGTTTCAGTTGGTACAGGCGATAAAGAATTAATTACATTAAAAGCACTTAATACTGTTAAAAATTGCGGGGTAATTGCTTATATTCATAGCCCTAACAAACAATCAATGGCTCTTGAAATTATTGATGAATACATTACAGATGATAAAATTCACATTGCCATAGAAATGCCAATGGAAAAAAACACCAAAAATGCAACATATGTATATGACAATGCTTGTAAAAAAATTAAACAACATTTGATTAAAGGAATTAGTGTAGCATTTTTATGTGAAGGTGACGCAATGTTTTACGGTTCTTTTATGTATGTAAATGAAAGAATAAAACAACAACATAGTGTTAAAACTATATCTGGTATAAATTCTGTTTCTGCTTGCACAGCATCACTTGGTTTTGGCTTAGTATCAAGAAATGAAATTTTATCTGTTATACCAGCTGGTGCAAACGAAGACAAAATAATAACTACTATAAAAAATTCCGATGCTATCGCTATCTTAAAAACAAATAACAATATAAATAAAATAAAAAAAATATTAAGTGATTTAAATTTACTCAACAAAGCTATTTGCATTATAAATGCATCTTCAAAAGACGAACAAATAATAGAATTAAACAAATTAAATGAAATCCCTTACTTTACGACTATTATTATAAAAAAGAACAAGGATTTTTATTAATGAATGTAACAATAATATGTATTACTGAAAACGGCTTAGAAGTAGCCGAAAAAATCAAAACCAAAATTGGCGGAAGTATACACGGTTTAAAATCGCGTGTAAAAACCGAAAATACATTTACTAATACAACTAAATTTATAGGTGAACAATTTGCACAAGGAAATGCGGTTATTGGTATTTGTGCAACAGCTATAATAGTAAGAGCAATAGCACCGTATATTGTTGGAAAAAACATTGATGCCCCTGCAATTGCTATTTCTGAAAACGGTGATACTATCGTACCAATACTAAGTGGTCATTACGGAGGGTATGAATTATCTAATAAAATTGGCGATATTTTAAATATTAAGCCCGCAATAACTAATGCAAGCGATAAAACACTAGAATTTTCTTTTGATAACTTACCACAAGGTTGGGAAATAAGTGATAGTAAACTTGTGAAGAAAATAACCGCTCAGTTATTACAAGATGGAAAAGTTAATTTAATCGATGATATCGGTGTTAATTTTCCCAATTCCGATATTTTTAAAGGTGGAAATCTTAGTGTGCGAATAACAAATAAAACCGGTTTTGAAAACGAAAATACACTGGTTATTTATCCACCTTCTACCATTTTAGGAATTGGCCTAGAAAGAAATGCTGGTGCTGATGGACTTATTGAATTTATAGATTCAAAACTTCAAGAATATAAAATAAGCCCAAAATCAATATCCGCAATTACAAGCATAGATTTAAAAATTGATGAACCTGCATTAAAAGCATTATCAGGACATTATAACAAACAACTAAGATTTTTTAATATTGATGAATTAAACAAATATAAGGATAATATACCAAACCCAAGTGAAGTTGTGTACAATGAAATTGGTTGTTACGGGGTATGTGAATCCTCTGTTCTAGCATCAAATGCTGAAATAATTTTAGAAAAACAAAAATTCGACAAATATACGCTTGCCATTGGTAAACTCAAAAAACCCGAGATATTATCAAAAGGACGAACTTCCGGTAAATTATTCATTGTTGGAATTGGTGCAGGCGATAATACTTGGCGTACTCCACAAGCAACAGAAGCAATAAAAAAATCGGAAGTAATAGTAGGTTATAAATTATATCTAGATTTAATTGCTAATTTAATTCAAAACAAAGAAACTGCAAATAGTGAATTAGGCGAAGAAGAAGCAAGAGCAAAAAAAGCAATCGATATTGCAAGTACTGGTAAAAATGTATCATTAGTTTGTTCAGGTGATGCGGGGATATATGCCCTATCAACCCTAGTGTTTGAATTACTGCACCGCAACCCAAAAAACCGCTTATGGCAAGGAATAGATATTGAAATAGTTCCAGGAATATCGGCATTTCAAGCTTGCTCAGCTAGGATTGGAGCGCCGTTTAATCACGATTTTTGCCTAGTTAGTTTATCTGATTTATTAACACCAAGACAAGCAATATTAAATAGGCTTGAAACACTAGGAGCGGGTGACTTCGTCGTTGCATTTTACAATCCGCAATCAAAGCGAAGGCGTACATTATTGGAACAAGCAAAACAAACTTTATTGAATTACCGACCTAAACATACACCTGTAATAATAGGACGAAACCTAGGGCGAAATGACGAGCAAGTAAATATCACAACTCTTGAAAATTTTAAACCTGAAATGGTTGATATGTTATCATTGGTAGTTGTGGGAAACAGTGAAACAAAAGAGTTTGAATCAGCTGGTAGAAAGTTTATTTATACCCCAAGGGGATATGCTAAAAAAATGAATCAAAAAATATGAATAACAGAACAAGGATAAAAAAATGACGGTATATTTTATAGGAGCAGGCCCTGGTGCGATTGATTTAATAACAGTGCGTGGATTAAAATTAATTCAAAAATGTGAAACTTGTCTTTATGCTGGTTCACTTGTTCCTACTGGAATTATACAAGAATGTCCAGATGGTGCCAATATTATGGACACAGCATCTATGCACCTAGATGAAATTATATCACACATAAAAACCGCTCACGAACTAGGCCACGATATCGCAAGAATTCATTCAGGCGATCCATCAATATACGGTGCAACTAGCGAACAAATGCGTAAACTTGATAAAATTGGAATTGATTACGAGGTATGCCCTGGTGTTTCGGCCTATACAGCAATGGCGGCATCTATGAAAAAAGAATTAACATTGGCAGATGTATCGCAAACTGTAATAATAACAAGGACATCTGTTCGTTCAAGCGGTATGCCATCAGGCGAACAATTAACCCAACTAGCGAAATCAAGAGCAACTCTTGCTATACACTTATCGATTAATAATTTGAAAAAAATTATTAAAGAATTAACACCATATTACGGCCAAGATTGCCCTGTTGCAGTTGGTTATCGTGTTTCTTGGGATGATGAAAAATTTATTTATGGAACATTATCAGATATTCGCGAAAAAGTTAAAATAGCTAATTTTACAAGAACTGCTTTAATAATGGTTGGTAAAGTACTAGATACTGATGATTTTAACGATTCAAAATTATATGATAAAAATCACTGGCATATTTGCCGTGACGAACAACAAAGCTCATATTAAATTTTAAAGATATTGCAAGATATCTATTTTTCTTATAAGTTAATACTATGATTTTAAATACAATATATTTACTGTGGTCTGGAATAATAATTGGTGTATCTTTTATTGCAACAATTGTCAAATTTCACGCAAAAGGTATTACTATTCCAATAGCCCTTTCTATTGGTAAGGTAACATTTAATCTTCAAATAATAATAGATTTAATTATATTATCAATAATTGCATTATTGTTTGTTTACTATTACTCTCAAAAATTAAAAATTACAGCAATACATATAATATTATTTACAATTCTTCTATGTATAATAATTATACAAAAATTCTATATGTTACCTATACTTGATGCTAGAGTTGATATGCAAAATAATGGCAAAGAATTAAAAGATACTTGGCATCATTACGGATATGTCATTATGGAAATATCAAAGGTAATTATCACATTAATAGCCGGACTAATAAAAATAAAAACATAAAAATATTTAATAAAAGGAAAAAAATGAGTAAGCATTGTTGCAGTGGTTCTAACGATAAAAATCAAACAAAAAAACAAAAGAAAATTAATTATCAAAAAAACCCCATATTAGTAAATGTAACCCGTGGCGGTATTGTTGAAAGCTCACATACCGGAAGAATATGTGTCGTCGATATTCAAGGAAAGATACAACTAGCTATGGGCGAAGTACAAGAAGCTATATATCCTCGTTCTTCCGTTAAAATCCTACAAGCGTTACCTATGGCATTATCCGGAGCAATTGAAAAATATAACCTTAATGCCCAAGAATTATCCGTTATATGTGCATCACATTCAGGTGAAAAACACCATACAGAAGTAGTAGAAAATATTCTAAAAAAGGCTAATTTATCAGAAAAAGACCTAGAATGTGGTATACACACACCCACGAACAAAAGACAATCTTATGAACTAGCAAAACAAGGTATAAAACCAAATCAATTATACAATAATTGTTCCGGAAAACACGCCGGTATGCTTTTACTAGCAAAAATGAGAAATTTTGACACAGCCGGATATATTAATCCAAATCACCCTGTTCAACAATCGATAATGGGAATATTCGAAATGATGTGTGAATATTCGTTGGAAAATGCACCTAATGACCGAGATGGCTGTTCTGTCCCAACTTGGGCGGTGCCAATGACTAATTTAGCATTTGCATTTGCAAAAATATCTGATCCACTTGCCGTATTACCAGATGAAACAGCAAAAGCAATTATAAAATTAAGGGATAGCGTTATACAAGAACCTTTTATGGTCGCAGGAACAAATCGTTGTTGTACAAAAGTTATGCAAGTATTAAAAAATAAAGCATTCGTTAAATATGGAGCAGAAGCAGTATATACAGCTTCATTACCAGAATATGGCCTAGGAATAGCAATTAAAATTGATGATGGTAGTACAAGAGCCGTTGAAGTCGCACTACTTAGAGTACTTGATAAGATAGGCGTTTTATCAGATAAAGATAAACAAGAATTAGCAGATTTATATAAACAACCAATAAAAAATTGGAATGGTTTTACAGTGGGCAATGTTGAACCGGCATTTTAATAATAAAAAAATAGGGTTCTGTAAAATCAAAACCCTATCTTTATTGTTTAAAAAATAATTGCTATATTTTTTCTTTTATTAAGTCTTTCATTAAAGAAATAATTATTAACCACATTATAAATAAAAATGGTAGTGCAACTAAAATAGCCGCTTGTTGTAATGCCCCTAATCCGCCAACAGCGATTAACACTGATGCAACTAATGCTTCCAACACACCCCAAGAAATACGATGTTCTTTTGGTGGCTCAATATTACCGCCAGAAGAAAGAGTTGAAAGAACCAAGGTGCCGGAATCCGCAGATGTAACAAAATATGTTACAATTAGGATAGTTGCAAGCACAGATAATATCGTAGTAATAAATGCATTATAATTCAAAGCTTCGAATGTAGCATATACGGCAACTTCATTACCTTGTGTTTTAACAGATTCTAAAATCCCACCCTGTGTCATTTCAACCCATAATGCAGTATTTCCAAAAATTGTTAACCATATGATCGAAATAAATGATGATACAAACAATACACCGAAAACAAATTCACCAATCGTACGACCGCGGGAAATTCGAGCAATAAACATACCAACAAAAGGTGCCCAGCTTACCCACCAGCCCCAATAAAATATAGTCCACCAAGTTTGCCACTTACTAACACTTACATCTATTACTTCTACTGACATTTGCAACACATTAACAACATAATGACCAATATTAATGAAGAATGAACTAAGTAAATACACTGTTGGCCCTAGAATAAATAAAAGTAATAAAATAACAAAAGATAACCATAAATTCCATTCAGATAATATGCGAATACCTTTTTTAACACCGGTTACAGAAGAATAAATAGCAACAGCTGTAATTGCAAAAATTAATCCATAAACTGCTTCCTTACTAGCAAAAAAATCTAATCCAGTTAAAATGTGTAAACCCTTAGACATTTGACTTACACCAAAACCTAGCGAAGTAGCAACACCGAAAATAGTTGCAAATATAGCTACTATATCGACGATTTTACCAATAAAGCCATTCGTTTGTTTACCTAAAATAGGTGATAAAGTTGAACTAACAGTCAAAGGTAAATCTTTGCGGAAACAGAAATAAGCCATAGACAAACCTGTAATTACATATATCGCCCAAGGATGAAAAGCCCAATGGTATATAGTTATTTGCATTGCTAGTTGTGATTTATGCGCACTTGACATTTCATCAGAAACCCAAGGATTACCAGCATAATGCCAAATTGGTTCAGCAATAGACCAAAATATAAGTCCAATACCCAAACCAGCACCGAACAACATTGCAATCCAAGACCAGTAAGCAAATTCGGGTTTTTCACCGTCTTTACCTAGTGTTATCTTGCGGTATTTACTAACTGATAAAAAAATAGCAAAAATTAAGAAAAATGCTACTGACCATATATAAAACCAATTAAGATTTGTCCATAACCAAGTATTTGAATTTTTGAATATTTTTCCAGCACTATCGGGCATAAAACAAGCATATAATACGAAAAGTATTATAATAACTTTTGAGTAAATAGTAACTGGATTTTTATAAGAATCTAGAATTTTCATATTTATAAAATCTCCGTGTTTTTTTGTATTTATAAGAAACTATTATGATGATTATAATAGTGATATCGTGCTACTTTAAATATTAAAGAATAATTAATAAAAATTAGAATTAAATGTAAAAGCACTAATAATTTTATATTAGAAAAACAGATCTAAGTCAACGAATAAAAGAGATTTAGTTGGGTAAAAAATAAAATTAGTAAGCATAGTTAAGAAAAAAATACTACCTATTATGCTTACTAATGAATTATTTATTTAGATTTTTAATTGAGTTATTTTAAGTAAAATTAATTTTACTCTTTATCATCACTTATACTTTTAGCAACATTTACCATTGCAGGCTTTAATAATCTGTCGTGTAAAGTATATCCTGCTGATAATACCTGTGCTATCTTACCTTTTTCAACTTCGTCAGTTTCAACTTCACCCATTGCTTGGTGTTTGTTATGATCAAAACTATCACCTACATTTGGTAAAATTTGCTTTATACCGTTTTTTTCAAATGCAGAATAAAAATCTTTCACAACCATATCCAAACCAAACGATAAATTTTTCAATGTTTGATTGTTTTCTTTGTCTTGCTCAGTAATTGACATTATAGCCATTCGCAAATTATCAGCAACCGAGAATAAATCTCTTGCTAGTGTTGAGGCGCCATATTTTCTTACATTAACAATTTCTTCGTCTGTTCTTTTACGCATATTTTGCATATCAGCAATAGATAGCAATAAATCTGACTTAGCTTTTTCTAGCTGTTGTTCAACTGTTAATTTAACTGCTTTTTCTTTTTTATTATTTTTTTTATTTTCATCAGAACTATCTTTATTTTTTACTTCTTCTTGTTTTGTTTTATCTTCGTTTGTTTTGTCCGTCATAATTTCCTCTTAATATGGTTAAAGGGTTGCCTATTTTAAAAACAATATATAGTAAGATAATTCATTTTTTCAAGGGTAAAATTATTTTACTACGTATTTATCATTAAAAATAAAAAAAATGATATTTTACCCTTGAAATCTTATTTTTAACCCCCATATCTGTTGTATGGAAAAAAAACATACAATTTTTAAATTTGAAAGGAATTAATATGAGTAAAGTAATTGGTATTGACTTAGGAACAACAAACTCTTGTGTATCATTAATGGATGGTGCTAGACCTCGTGTAATCGAAAATATAGAGGGTGCTAGAACAACCCCTTCTGTTATAGGATTCACAGATGATGAAAAATTAGTTGGTGATAGCGCAAAAAGACAAGCTGTTACAAACCCTAAGGATACATTATTTGGTGTAAAACGCTTAATTGGTCGTAAATTTAAAGACAGTGAAGTTAAAAAAGATATTAAAAATTCACCTTTTGAAATCATAGAAGCTGAAAATGGCGATGCTTGGGTAAAAGCTAAGGGTGAAAAATATGCCCCTGCTCAAATTTCAGCATTTGTATTACAAAAAATGAAAGAAACAGCTGAAAAGCACCTTGGACAACCTGTAACACAAGCTGTTATTACAGTTCCAGCTTACTTTAACGATGCTCAAAGACAAGCAACAAAAGATGCTGGTAAAATTGCAGGACTAGAAGTTTTAAGAATTATAAACGAACCAACTGCAGCTGCCCTTGCTTATGGACTTGATAAAAAGTCTTCTGGTGTAATAGCAGTTTACGATTTAGGTGGTGGTACTTTTGACGTATCTATTCTTGAAATTGGTGACGGCGTATTTGAAGTAAAATCAACAAATGGTGACACTTCATTAGGTGGTGAAGACTTCGATTCTACAATTATTGACTTCCTTGCTGATGAATTTAAAAAGTCAGATGGAGTTGATTTAAGAAAAGACACAATGGCTTTACAAAGATTGAAAGAAGCAGCTGAAAAAGCAAAAATTGAGCTTTCAACTGCTACAACAACAGATGTAAACTTGCCATTTATCACTGCTGATGCATCAGGGCCTAAGCATATGAATGTAAAACTTACTCGTGCTAAGTTAGAAGAATTAGTTGGAGAACTAATCAAAAATACATTAAAGCCTTGTGAAAAAGCATTAAAAGATGCGGGTGTTTCTAAATCAGAAATTACAGATTTAATATTAGTTGGTGGACAAACTAGAATGCCAAAAATTATTGATACTGTTACTAAATTCTTTGGTAAAGAGCCAAACCGTGAAGTAAACCCTGATGAAGTAGTGGCAATGGGTGCTGCGATTCAAGGTGGTGTATTACAAGGTGATGTGAAAGATGTATTATTACTTGATGTTACACCTTTATCACTAGGTATTGAAACATTAGGTGGTGTATTTACAAGATTAATTGATCGTAATACAACTATACCGACTAAAAAGTCACAGGTATTTTCAACTGCCGAAGATAACCAATCGGCTGTTACAATTAATGTTCTACAAGGTGAACGAGAAATGGCATCTGATAACAAGCCACTGGGTCAATTTAACCTAGAAGGTATTCCAAATGCACCAAGAGGCGTTCCACAAATTGAGGTAACATTTGATATTGATGCAAACGGTATTGTAAATGTAAGTGCAAAAGATAAAGGCACTGGTAAAGAACAAGCCATTTCAATTAAAGCCGACGGTGGTTTAAGTGATGAAGAAGTTGAAAACATGGTAAAAGATGCAGAAGCAAATGCCGAGTCTGATAAAAAGCGTCGTGAAGAAATAGACGCGAAAAATAATGCAGAGGCATTAGTTAATTCAACTGAAAAATCTTTGTCTGAACACGGTGATAAAATTTCACAAGATGAAAAGAAAGCTATCGAAGATGCACTGAAAGAAGCAAAAGAAGCATTAGAAGGTGATGATATCGAAGCTATCAAATCTAAATCTGAAAGTTTAAGTACTGTTGCTATGAAGTTAGGTGAAGCTATGTATAAAGCTGAACAAGAAAAACAAGCTTCAACAGATGGTGATGCTAACAACGATTCTGATAAATCAGCAGATAGTGATGTTGTTGATGCAGAATTTAGTAATGTAAAAGAAGAAGATAAAAAAGAAGATAAATAAATAAAAATCTTTAATTTTATTATGAACATTATAAACTAATCTTACACGCCCCCCTTTTCATTTATTGGAATGGGGGGGTATGTAAAAAAAAGGACACACCAGATGAGCAAAACAGATTACTACGAATTATTAGGGGTTGGAAAAAATGCAAGCGAAAAGGAATTGAAGTCTGCATACCGAAAAAAGGCTATGGAATTTCACCCTGACAAAAATCCCAACAACCCAAAAGCAGAAGAAAAATTTAAACAAATAAATGAAGCTTGGGAAGTATTGAAAGACCCACAGAAAAAATCAGCTTATGACCAATTTGGACATTCTGCTTTCGAACAAGGCGGAGCTGGTGGAGCTGGTGGTTTTGGTGGTCAAGGATTTGGCGGTGCTGATTTCGGCGATATATTCGGTGATATATTCGGCAATCGTTCCTCTCGTGGTAGAGCCGGACCAGTATCAGGAAATGACTTACAATATACAATCACAATTACACTAGAAGAAGCATTTGAAGGATGTGAAACTGAAATCTCAATCGCAACAGCACAATCTTGTGGTGATTGTTCAGGCTCTGGTGCTAAGTCTAATTCTGGTAAAAAAACTTGTAGTAATTGTGGTGGCTCTGGTGTAACTCAAATGCGTCAAGGCTTCTTTGCTGTGGAGCAAACCTGTAATCAATGTATGGGTGAAGGGCAAATAATAAAAGACCCTTGTTCTTCTTGTAGAGGTGAAGGCCGTGTAAATGGAACTAAAAAATTATCTGCTAGTATTCCAGCAGGTGTAGATGAGGGTACAAGAATAAGGTTATCAGGTGAAGGTGAAGCGGGTAGACGCGGTGCTAGAAATGGTGATTTATATTTATTTGTATCTATTAAACCACATAACATATTTAACCGCGAAGGTAATAACATATATATGGATTTACCGATTTCAATAACAACTGCTTGTTTAGGTGGTAAAATAGAAGTTCCAACAATTGATGGTGGACGAGTAGAAATAAAAGTTCCAAATAGCACACAAACAGACACGAAGCTAAGAATTCGCGGACGAGGTATGTCTATATTACGCTCAGATAATCGCGGTGATATGATAATTAAAGTTATTGTTGAAACCCCTACTAAGCTTAGTAAAGAACAACAAAATTTACTAAAACAGCTTGATGAAACATTAAAAGAAAATAACAATCCAAATTCAAACTCTGTATTTGACAAGATAAAGAAATTTTGGAATAATTAACAAATGTTAATGGATAAAATAATCGGTCATCGTGGTATTTGTGGAGTTGCTCCTGAAAACACGATGGCCGGTTTTTATATTGCAAAAAAATATTTTAAATGGATTGAGATAGATACTTGTTTAACAAGTGATGAAAAAGTTGTACTTTTCCACGATGAAACTATCGATAAATTAACAAACGGCACCGGAAAAATTAGTGATAAAACATTTAAGGAATTACAAGAATTAAATGTAAATATGAAGTTTCCTGAACACGGTGATTGTAAAATTCCTCTATTAGTTGATTTTTTAGATTTTGTTATTAAAAACGATATGTGCGTAAATGTTGAAATAAAAGATAATGACAAAAGATGGAAATTATTAACAGATAAAGTCATAGAAATAATTGAGAAAAGTAAAATTAACATAGAAAATTTACTATTTTCCAGCTTTAACCATAATGTCTTAATGCATTTAAGCAAGAAAAAACCGAATTGGAAAATTGGACATTTATTTTACTCTGATACAACTGATTGGCAAAAAAAATGCAAGGTTGTAAATGCCAAATCAATACATTTATACAATAAAAACATTTCACAAGATATTATATCGCAAGCCAAGAATATGGGACTTGAAGTTTATTGCTATACGGTAAACAATAAATCAGAATACAAAAAATTAATTGATTTAGGTGTTGATGGTGTATTTACCGATGAAAAGCCGGAAACTATAATTTAAGAAAAAGCCTTTTTAATGGGATTTAGTTACTTCGCTTTTACTTGTATGTAGATTACTTAATTTATTAGTTGCCCAATTTGCCATTTTTGCAACAATTTCACTTTCATCATTAACAAGAGGCTTTATTTTTTTAATATATTCTTTGTTATTTGAATTACCCACCGCTATTAATACATTGCGTAAAAATTGTTTGTAGCCAATTCTTTTAATTGGAGAGCCTGAAAACTTTTTTCTAAATTCAGCATCATCTGAAATATTTAATAATTCATTTAGTGATGGATTTTCAAGTTCAGGTTTTGCAATAAATCTTTCCTCGCCGGTTTCAACACTAAATTTATTCCACGGACATACCGCTAGACAATCATCACAACCAAATATTCTGTTTCCTATTGGTTCAAGATATTTTTCATCAATATGTCCTTTGTGTTCTATGGTTAAATAAGATATGCATTTTCTTGCATCTAGTTTACCATCTGCATATATTGCATTTGTTGGACACGAAACTATGCAACTATTACACGACCCGCAATTTTCCCTAGATGGTTTATCGGGTTGAATTTCCATTGTGGTTAATATTTCCCCTAAAAATAACCAGTTTCCAAATTCACGACTTACTATTATAGTATGTTTACCCTGCCACCCGATACTAGTTTGACTAGCTAGGGCTTTTTCCATTAAAGGAGCGGTATCAACAAATACCTTTACATCAGATTCATTGTTGTTTTTCCTAGAATAAGCAACAATCCAACCGGCAAGGTTTTTTAACTTTCCCTTAATAATTTCGTGATAATCGCGATGCCTTGCATAAACAGATATATTTCCGATATCTGGTTTTTTTAAGTTTTCCATAGGGTCTGTATTAGGGCCGTAATTCATTCCCAAAACAATAGCTGATTTTACTTCCGGCCACATTTTATCTGGTGATATTCTGCGTTCTGCCTTTTGTTGCATCCACTTCATTTCACCATATTCTTCGTTTAATATGAATTCTTTTAATCTATCTTGATTTCTTTTAGGAACAGTTGCATTGGTAAAACCAACTGTATCGAAACCTATTTGCTTAGCTTTTTGTGTTAATAGCTCTCTAAATTCACTATTCATTCTACAACCTTATATTGGGGCTATGTCACCGCCCTTGTAATCAGTATTAAATTTAACTTGGAATTCATCAAATTCATTATTTTCAATGGCTTTTCTTATTTCACTCATTAAATCCTGATAATATTGAATATTATGCCACGATAATAACATTAATCCAAGTATTTCATCTGATTTGATTAAATGGTGCAAATATCCCCTTGTATACTTTGTACAAGCAGGACAAGAACAATTATCACTAATTGGTCTTTTGTCATCTTTGTGACGAGCATTCTTTAAATTAACTTGTCCTCGTGCTGTAAATGCCGTTCCTGTTCGACCCATTCGCGTTGGAATTACGCAATCAAACATATCAACACCTCTTGCAACAGCCCCTACTATATCATCAGGTTTACCAACACCCATTAAATATCTTGGTTTATTTTCAGGCATACTTTCTGCTGTGTAATCAAGAACACCGAACATTTTTTCTTGTCCTTCACCAACTGCCAATCCACCAATAGCATAACCTGGTAAATCTAAATCAGTTAATTCTTTAATACTTATTTTTCTTAAATCTGGTTCTAATCCCCCTTGAACAATACCAAATAAACCATACCCATCTCGTTCAATAAATGCTTTTTTTGACCTTTCTGCCCAACGCAAGGATAATTCCATTGCTCGCTTAGATTCACTATGTGGAGCCGGCAATGAAATACATTCATCAAATTGCATTGTTATATCAGCTCCTAATAAATGTTGTATTTCAATTGACCTTTCAGGGCTTAGTTCAAATTTTTCACCTGATAAATGTGATTTAAATACAGCGCCTTGTTCTGTTATCTTGCGCATACTAGCAAGTGACATTACTTGAAACCCACCGCTATCTGTAAGAATTGGTTTATCCCAACCGATAAATTTATGTAATCCGCCAAATTCAGCTACTCTTTCGGCTGTTGGACGCAACATTAAATGATAAGTATTACCTAAAATAATTTCTGAACCCGTTGATTCCACATCCCACATTGTCATTGCTTTTACTGTGCCGGCTGTACCAACAGGCATAAAGACTGGTGTTTGAATATCACCGTGTGCGGTGTGAAGTGTTCCTCGTCTAGCCTTTTTATCTGAATTATGTAATGTAAATTTAACTGTCATAATTTTTCCTTTAATTTATTTTTTAGGGCTTTATTTATAGTTATGGCGAACTTATTTAATTCTTTCTAAAAAGCTACTATCGCCGTACGAATAAAATCGGTAATTATTTTTTATCGCATATTCGTATACTGATTTCATATTATCAATTCCTAAAAAGGCTGAAACTAACATAAATAATGTTGATTTTGGTAAATGATAATTCGTCATTAAACAATCAACTATTTTAAATTTATAACTTGGTATTATAAACAATCTTGTTTCATCGGAATATTCATTAACTATACCATTATCATTTGTAGCCGTTTCTAGTAACCTTAATGCGGTTGTTCCAACGGCTATTATACGACCGCCATTTGATTTGTAATCATTAATTTGTTTTGCTTGTTGTTTTGTTATTACACCTATTTCAGCGTGCATTTTATGATTATCTGTATCATCTACAACAACAGGTAAAAATGTACCCGCCCCTACGTGTAATGTTATCTTTACAATACCAACACCCATTTTTTCAATTTCATCTAACAATTCATTAGTTAAATGTAATCCAGCAGTAGGAGCTGCAACGGCTCCTTCTGTGTTAGCAAAAACAGTTTGATACCTTGATTTATCATTTTCAAGAACATCACTATCGGAATTGTTTCTTTTTATATAAGGTGGTAGAGGCATTTGCCCATATTTATGTAAATATGTTATTAATTCAGCACCTGATTTATTAAATTGCAATGTAATTTCCCCGCCTTCGCGGTTTATAACTTGTGCAGAAAAATCATCAGCAAACCTTATTTCATCACCTGTATTACATTTCTTGGCAGGCTTTGCAAATGCAACCCAAGAATCCAATGTTTTTTGTAAATGTAATGTAAATTCAACTTTACCACCTGTTGGACGATTTCCAAATAATCTTGCCGGTATTACCTTGGTATCATTAAGCACAAGGCAATCCCCACGGCGTAATAACTTGGGTAAATCTTTTACAATAAAATCACCGCAAACACCGTTTAAATCAGCATTTAACATTTTTGCATTATGTCTTGGCTCTATGGCTGTTTGTGCAATTGAGTCCTCAGGTAGGTTAAAGTCAAAATCAGATACTTTCATATATTAACCAACATATTTTGTTTTGTATTTCATAACTATCATTCCATAAATCGGGAATAATATTAAATTAATAGAATACTTTACCGCTGTATCACCAACAATCAATGTATGCCAAGGCACATCAGTACCGTAAAATGCAATGAAAAAGAATAATGATGTATCAACCAAGCCGGAAACTAATGTTGATATAAGCGGTGCTTTAAACCACACGCCATCACGGAAATTATCAAATATTTTGATATCCATTAACTGAGAAACTAAAAATGCCATAACAGATGCAAAAGCAATACGAATTGGTGCAAGATTTAACGAGAACAACGCCCCTGTGATAAATCCGGCTAGTACAACTTTTCTTGCAAAATAAACACCAAAATAACGATTGATAACATCAGTTATCATAAATGTAATTGGAAATGTAATAGCACCCCAAGTTAGAAAATCATTAATTGGATATTGAACAAGTATATTTGCCGAAGCTACAACTATCCCCATAGACAGACAAGAGATAATTAAATTTGTTTTTTTCATAATAAACCCTTTCAAGATTAAATTCTTAAAAATAAAATAGCAATTGGATCGTTCCAACGCTTTGTGCTATTTACCATAAAATAAAATTTTTTACAATTAAGATTTTTAAACCTTAATTTAAATAAGCAGTGGAATCTTTTACACCACTATCATTAACGGCTTGTTTTCTTTCAACACAAGTTCCACACAAACCGCAATGGACTTCACCACCCTCATAACACGACCAAGTTTCTACTATATCAAGATCTAGTTGTTTAGCTATTACAGCAATTTCGCTTTTTGACATATTTTTATATGGGGCATAAAGTCTAGGACTTGATAAACCTTGTAAGGCTAGTTGTTGCATTTCATCGAATGTTTTCAAAAATTCTGGGCGACAATCTGGATATATAAAGTGATCTCCGCCGTGAACAGCAATTGCTATCATATCTACATTCATACTCGAACCCATACCAAAAGCAATGCTTAACATAATTGCATTACGATTTGGAACAACGCTTGATGTCATATTTTCTTGATTATATGAACCTTTTGGAATTTGACCGTCAAAGGTTAAAGACGATTTTAATAATTCACCTAAATTTGGAATTGGTACAAGAGTAAATGAAACATCTAATTTCTCTGCACAGGTTTTTGCATATAAAATTTCTTTTGAATGTCGTTGTCCATAATCAAAACAAATCAAACCTTTTAATTCCAGATCAGGATTACTTGAAATCATATGAGCAAGAGTTATTGAATCCATACCACCTGAACAAACAACCAAGACTTTTTTAATCATCTTGCTTCCATCTCTTTATATTTGGAATATCAATACCCAAATCAAGAGATTCAACAGAACGAGCAGATATTTGATAATTTAACTCATCAATTGTTTTCGGATTAGTATAAAAAGCAGGAACCGGCGGATATATAATCCCACCCATTAAAGTAATTGTTTCCATATTACGGATATGAGATAAATTAAATGGAGTTTCGCGAACCACCATTACAAGCTTTCTTCTTTCTTTTAAAATTACATCAGCACTTCTAGTTAATAAATTACCACAAATACCACAAGCCACTTCACCAAGTGTTTTCATAGAACAAGGTACGATAATCATACCATCGCTTTTAAATGTTCCTGATGCACACGAAGCCCCAATATCTGTATTATTATGTATAAAATCAGCTTTTGCTTTAACATCATCAAGTTTACAATCGGTTTCATATGCAATAGTCATTTGAGCTGGTTTTGTTATAATTAAATGAATTTCAACATTTGCTTGTTTTAAAATATCAAGACAATGAATTGCAAGACTTGCACCAGAAGCACCGGATATACCAACAATAACTTTTTTCTTCAACTTAAACCAACCTTATTAACCACGCCCACGATAAGTCGGGACATCTTGTTCTTTTATCCATACATTTTTAGGCGGTTCACCCGTTTGATAAAAAACATCAATTGGAATGCCACCTCTTGGATACCAATAACCGCCTATTCTCAACCACTTAGGGGCTAGTAGTTCAACCAATTTCTTAGCGATATCAACAGTGCAAGATTCGTGAAATGCGCCGTGATTACGGAAAGAAAATAAATATAATTTTAATGATTTACTTTCAACTAGGTATTTATCTGGAACATAATCTATTGTCAAATGTGCAAAATCAGGTTGCGATGTCATTGGACACAAAGAAGTAAATTCGGGACAGGTAAAACGAACCATATAATCATCACCATAATTAGGATTTTTAACTTTTTCCAAAAATGCATCATCTGGATTGTTTGGCATATTTGTTTCAGATCCTAGTTGTGTTAAATCTTTATATATATTTTGTGTCATTAAAAAATCCAAATTAAAATTTAAAATAGTATTGATAATTAATAAAAACAAGTTATACTAAAAAATGAAAATTAACAAGGGAAAACAAGTAAGTAATGAAAAAAAATATTAATCAATCAGGTCACAGTTTAATCGAAGACATATTTAGTATATTATGCGGAATAATAGTTTTTTCCGTAGGTCTTTTAATTATAAAATCAGTTGGAATAATAACCGGTGGAACAGCTGGAATATCACTAATACTAAGTTATGTAACGAATATAAGTTTTGGTGTTTGGTTTGTAATAGTATCGGCGCCTTTTTTTATTATTTCATTAATTAAGCTAGGAATAAAATTTACTATTATGACGGTGTCTTCAATCGTCATATCCTCTCTTATCGTTGATAACTTAAAAATATCTATGGAATTTAACCATTATGGTATGTTTATATCTTCGTTATTCGGAGGAATACTAATAGGTGTAGCAATTCTTATTTTGGCACGACACCGCGCTTCATTAGGGGGCTTTTATATACTAGGTGTTTATTTACAAGACAAAAATATAATGAGTATGGGGAAATTAGCATTAATTTCGGACTTTATTATTATGTCGATAGGATATTACTTTTTAAATTTTGAATTAATATTCTTTTCATTGTTGACAACTATAATATATAATGTATTTATAATGATTAATCACAAACCTGGAAGATACTTACCAAACGAAATCAGCAAGAATAAAAAACTTGCAAAATATCTACAAAACGAAATAAACAACAAGGAATAATAAGGAAAAAATGACAAAAGAGAAAATCCAGTCAGGACATACCCTAATTGAGGATATAATTTCAATATTAATAGCGGTGATTATGTTCACCATAGGAGCATTGATATTTAAAGAATCTCAACTAATTGCTAGTGGTACTACTGGTTTGTCCTTAATACTTACATACAAGACGGATATAGGTTTTGGCACTTGGTTTAGTATTGTAAATGCACCATTCTTTATATTAGCTTTTATGCGAATGGGATTAAAATTTACGATATTAACAATATTTTCAATTATCTCTGTATCATTATTAGTTGATTATTCACCATTAGTAATAGAGATAAAATCATATAATAAATTTGTATCTGCAATTGTCGGCGGTATAACAATTGGTCTTGGTATGCTTATAATGTTTAGGCATCGTTCGTCAATGGGTGCCCTGAGTATATTAGGTATGTACTTACAAGATCTTAAAATAATAAAAGCTGGTAAATTTATGTTATCTATTGATATGGCAATAATGATTATAAGTTTTTATTTATTCGATATTGAAACTGTTCTTGCTTCTACTCTAACTCTTGTCATAAGTAATGGGATATTAATTATGAACCACAAAGAAGGTAGATACTCACCAAATAAAACAAAATAATCTATGTATAATTTAAGTAATATTAATAATAATTGGAATGACTTACTACAACAAGAAAAATCAAAAGATTATTTCAATAAATTAGAACTTTTTTTAAATGGCGAAGAAACTGTTTTTCCACCTAGTGAGATGGTATTTAATGCTCTATCATTAACACCCCCTGAAAATGTAAAAATAGTAATCCTAGGGCAAGATCCTTATCACGATAACGGACAGGCTATGGGTTTATCTTTTTCAGTACCGGATAATATAAAATCCCCGCCTTCACTAAAAAACATATTTCGTGAAATTGAACAAGACCTAGGTATATTAATGCCTGATAAAGGTGATTTAACAAATTGGGCAAAACAAGGTGTTTTATTATTAAATACGGTTTTAACTGTTTTACCGCATACTCCGCAAAGTCATAAAAATAAGGGCTGGGAAATATTTACTGATGAAATCATACATTACATAAACAACAATCTGAATAATGTTGTTTTTATGTTGTGGGGTGGTTATGCCAAGAAAAAATCTAGTTTAATAGACAACAACAAACATTTAATTTTAACAGCAAACCACCCTAGCCCATTATCGGCAAATCGTGGCGGTTGGTTTGGCTGTAAACATTTCTCGCAAGCTAATGAATATTTAAAAGAACCTATCAATTGGGATTATCTATAAAGCTTATTATTTTTTGTTAGGCATTTGTACATCGGCACACCTTAAATACAATGCCTGTGTATCAGAACAATCAATCGCATTTTTAATATTATAAGATATTAAACCGGCAACCCCGACACTTGTTGGGTAATCTTGATTTATCACCTTGTTTTTTATTTTTTTATCGCCTAAAAATCTTTTAACCCCAGAACCAACTAACACATCATCGCAAATATTAATATTTTCAGGCTCCAAAGCTTGAATAGAATTAAGCATTACTCCATCTTCAAACTTAGCCACATAAAAATCACTGCGTTTTGTCTCTTGAATAACAGTTAATTTTTTATCGTTATTTTCAAATGCAATCACACTTAAAGCATCAACCCCGTATATTGGCACATCAAGCCCCAATGCTAATGCCTTGGCGGTTGATAAACCTATTCTCATACCGGTAAAAAATCCGGGGCCCCTGCACACTCCAACAGCATCTATTTGTGATTTCTTAATACCGCTTTTTTCTATTACTCCATCAAGTAACGGAATTATAACCTCACCTTGGGAAAATGCTATTTTTTGATACTCATCAGATAAAGACTTATCATTTTTGCAATCATACACACAGGCCGAAACAGACCCCGCACTAGTATCCATAGCTAATATATATCTTATTGTTTTCATAGTTATAATTTAATTTGTTAAATAATATCACCGCGATAACTAATTTATAGAATAATAGTAGACATTTTTCAATTAGTTTTATTTGTTTCTAAAACTTCGCTCGTAGCTGGGTAATTTTAATTAAATGTAATTGTAAAGTAATGGTGTTACAGTCAAGTGTATCAACTATATTTTGGTTTTTCTTATTATTAGCGATAAGGAACAACTTTAAAATCAGGTGGTAAAAAAAATGGCGGTGTCGGAGAGATTCGAACTCTCGAGGGGTTGCCCCCAACACGCTTTCCAGGCGTGCGCCTTAAACCGCTCGGCCACGACACCAATAATAGGTTAAGTTGTTTTAACAATTTAATTAAAGAAAATCAATTCATTAATTATTAAAATATATTTTTCTTGATAATGGGATACGAGAGGTTAACTCAGGGCTAAAACTAGGTGAGAAGTATTTTAATGAAAAACAATTTGCTCCGTCGCTAATTGGTTCACAGATAACTATTCTTCCCATTGCTTTATACTTGCGGAATTTTTCTTTGTTTTTCGCATCGTATGTACCATTATTAGGAAGTTTATTTACAGAATATTTTTTTGATATGTATGGATAATCTTTTGTTGCTCTTGGGTCTTTTTTATCAATCATATCAAATACATCGTACACTGCTTGTACAACTCTGCCGTTATTATCAAAACCAAATACACTTGTTTTAAAAAATGGGTTTATAAATGTACTATAATGAACTTTTTTAACATTATAAAGACTAGAAAAGTTACTTACGATATATTGTCTTTGTATAAAATAAGAACTTATTAAAAATGCAAATATTGATAAATAGGCTATTGATAGTTTTATTGTATCATATTTTCTCCACCTTAATATTCCGATTACAATTGCAACTAGCCACATAATAATGTCTATAATAAAAATTAGTGCATAATCATAATGAGTAACATCATAAGGCCAGAAAAACTGTACTCCGTAAACAGTAAAGTAATCTAGAAGAATATGCCCGAAAAACATTACCGAAAAACTAGTAATAAATAATTGTTTTAATGTAAATTCAACTTTATCTTGATAAACTTTTTTTATTACCCACATTCCCAGTGGGACGATGGTTAATAATCCTAGTAAGGAATGCGTATAACCGCGATGTTGTTCAAAATATATATCATAGCTCCAAAATCGTAATATAATATCAATATCAGAAAGATTAGCTAGACAGAAAAAGGTTATTACAAAACGCCACCAATATTTATCGGCTTTTGTATTACAAAGACATAGCTTAGCTATTGCTAAACCTGTTATTCCTTGTGTGATATTATCCATTAATCCATCTCATTATTTAATGCCTTGTCAATTAAGTTAATTGTTTCTTTAACACCGTAAAGTAATATAAACGATCCCATTCTAGGGCCTTGGTTTTGTCCAAGTAGAACCTGATAAATAGCAGAGAACCAATCGCCTAGTTTTTCATACTTAAATTCTTTGCCGACACTAAATACAGCTGTTTGCATTTCACTAGGATCTTTGCAATCAGTCATTTGTTTTAGTGTATCTTTTAACAATTCGAATTGTGGTCTTTCAGCATCACTCATAGGGCGATATTGTTTTTTAGTTTTAATAAAATCTTGGTAATAACGAATTGCATATTCAACCATTTGTGCTAGTTTTGGGCTTTTTTCTGGGGTTGCGCCTGAGGAATATTTACTGATAAATGCCCATAAAACTTTTGGATCTGATGAATTCGCAACACTTGCTAAATTCAATAACAGTGCAAAAGATATAGGAGAAGAATTATCCGGCACATTCCCACCGTGAATATGATGAGCTGGATTTTCAACTTTTTGCTTATCTTCTTGAGTTTTATATTTTTCTACCCAAGTTAAATATTCATCCATAGTTTTTGGTATTACATCAAAATATAATTTCTTGGCTGTTTTAGGCTTTTGATACATAAACAAAGATAAAGATTCCTGTGGTGCATATTTTAACCAATCTTCGATAGAAAGACCATTACCTTTTGATTTAGAAATCTTACTCCCCTGCTCGTCCAAGAATAATTCATAAACTAGATTTTCAGGTGGTTTTCCACCTAGTACTCTAACGATTTTTTCAGATACATCAACAGATGGCTTTAAATCCTTGCCACACATTTCATAATCCACATCAAGTGCATACCATCTTAATGCCCAATCCGGCTTCCATTGTAATTTACAAGCTCCGCCTGTTATTTTTGTTTCAACTTCTTCTCCATCGTCACGACGATATGTAATTGTGTTATTAGTCGTATCTATTTTCGTTACTGGGACTTGTAAAACTTTTCCTGTTTCTGGACAAACTGGTAAAAATGGACTGTATGTTTTAGCCCTTTCTTCGCCAAGTGTTGGCAACATAATATTTTGCACTTTTTCATAATTATTGAGTAATTTAATTAATGCATCATCAAATTTTCCACTAGTGTAATATTCAGTTGAACTAGCGAATTCATATTCAAAATTAAAATCATCTAGGAATTTACACAATAGTTTATTATTGTGTTGTCCGAAACTTTCACAACAACCGAATGGGTCGGTAACTTTTGTTAGTGGTTTACTTAAATATTTTTCTAGCTCGTCACGATTTGGCACATTTTCCGGAACTTTGCGGAAACCGTCCATATCATCGGAAAAACATATTAATTTTGTAGGAATTTTACCTTCTGTTAATTGTTCAAATGCTTTCATTACCATTGTTGTACGGCAAACTTCACCAAATGTCCCGATATGGGGTAATCCGGAAGGTCCATATCCGGTTTCAAATAAAACATAACCTTTTTCCGGTGTTTTACCACCTATGCGTTTTATAACTTTTTTCGCTTCTACATAAACCCAAGATTTTGCATCATTTAATATTTCAATTGGTATATTCATTTTTAATTAACTTTCTATTTATAATCAATTATATTGTTTTTTTCAGCAATATCAATACTTATATGATAAAAAAAACTTTTCGATAATTACATAGTATATAATATTAATCAAGTATCTATTTCAAAAAATTGTATTATTTAAGACATTAAAATGTTATTATGTGCAAATGATAAAATCACATAGAATTAATAATATATCCGTAATTTCTCCGTATAAAAATAATTTTATGGTTATGGATTGTGACGGGCAAATTCAAAAACTAGATAAAGCATCTACACAAAACTTTATATTAAATACAAAACAATTAATATTGGTATGCCATAAAACAAATATTACAAAAAAAATTGGGGCTAAATATATTAAGAATGAAAGAATACTTGATATACTAGAATTATGGGCTTTTGTAAAACCAGCCTGTTTTGTCGTGCCAACTATAAATGAAATTGCAAAATCGTTAAATATAAAAGACTACGATCCTAATCACCCAACAATAACATTAATTCAATCTGTTAACGAATTACTAGAATTAATAAAAGCCGAAGCAGGTAAACCATATTTAGAAAAAATGATTGCAAATATGGCTAAAACAGGTTGGCCTTGGGGTGAAATATTAATGGATAATCTAGGTCTAAATAAACAAAATTTTCAAAATAACGATATTAATGATGGCTTTGACATATGGAATAGATTAAAAAAATGGCAAAACCGTCCACCGCCACCTAATCCTAATAACATTCCAATTACAAAAGAAGAAGTAATTGCAAGATTAAAAAGTTTACTACCAAATAATAAAGAAGAACGAATAGAACAATTTAAATATTCAACTAATTTATTAGATTCATTCAATCCTAAGCAAAGCCAAGAACCTCTGATAACAGTTGCAGAAGGTGGAACTGGGGTTGGTAAAACAATAGCTTATCTTGCCCCTGCTAGTATATGGGCGGAAAAAAACCAAGCACCTGTTTGGATATCGACTTACACAAGAAACTTGCAACATCAAATTTATAACGAAATATCAAAGTTATATAAAAATGAAAAAGAATTATATGACAAAGTAGTTATTTGCAAAGGGCGAGAGAATTATGTTTGTATAACTAAGTTCAGACTAGCATTAAAAAAAGCAAGACTTGAAAAAAATTGGCATATTGCATTAGGTATACTAGCTAGATGGTTAGAAAAAAGTATCGACGGTGATATAACAGGAAATGATTTTCCATCTTGGTTAAGTGAGATAATTGACCCAAACAACAATATAATTAAATTATTAAGTGTGAAGCGAGATGTGGGTGAAACACATTCGCACTGTCAATATAATGAAAATTGTTTTGTCGACTTGGCATTAAAAAGATCATCTTATGCGGATATAGTAATTACCAATCACGCATTTTTGTTATTTAATGCAAAATTTGGATTTGTTAGTGAAAATACAATAAGCAGAATTGTATTTGATGAAGGGCATCATTTATTTGAAGCGTCTGATTCAGCATTCCGAACATTTTTATGTGCAAGTGAAGCTGAATTTATGCGTCGATTCATAATAAAAAATGAAAACGGTGATATTCTTGGTTCAAAAGCAACAGGATTAAAATCGACAATAACAAATATTTTAGGTAATGATACAAATGCACAAAAACAGGTTGATACAATATTAAATTATGCCGAGTGTTTGCCTGATTCAAAATGGCGTGAAAGGATAGATATAAAAAACCCATTAAATACAGGAGAGAAATTTTTCTCTGAATTAAAAGAATTTATTCTGAATAATACCAAAGCATCGCATTATGATGTTGAATTAAATAATTCTTACATTCCAAATAATATCATAGAAACAGGTTATTCTTTTGCCGATAAATTACAAAAAATAATCACTCCAACAAAACAATTAATGAAATTATGTGAAGATAAATTAAAAACACAATATGCCGAATTGGACAAAGAAACCCGTCGTGAAATAACCAATGCCTTAAAAATTATGCAATTCAGACTACTAGACACAATTACGGTATGGGTTGATATGTTATATAAACTAGATAATAGTTACGAAAATGAAAATTGCGACTATTCAAATATAATCGATTGTTTTTTATTATCTAAAATAAATGGGAACCATAACGACATTGGAATAAGAAGAAGTTACATTAATCCAATAAAAGAATTTGCAAAATATGTTTATCCACAAATCAATGGAGCTGTAATTACATCTGCAAGTCTGCTTGATTCAACAGGTGATGAAAATAAAAACTGGGATTGGGCTTTAACGCGCACCGGAACCAATACAATGGAAAATCCACCCAACAAAATAGTAGTTAAAAGCCCATTTGATTACAAAAAAAATAGCCGTGTAATTGTTGTTAATGATATCGATAAAAACAACATACAACAACTTTCAAGTAGTTATTTCCAACTTTTTAAAGCCAATAACGGTTCGGCGCTTGGTTTGTTTACTAGTATAGCAAGATTAAAACAAGTATATAATAATATATATGATGAAATATCTAACCTAAACATTAATTTATATGCTCAACATATCGACAGTATGAATACTGCAACAATAATTAATATATTTAAAAATGAAAAACAATCGTGCTTACTAGGGACTAATGCTGTTCGTGATGGTGTTGACATACCAGGAGAAAGCTTGAACTTATTAGTAATGGAACGAATACCTTGGGAAATAACAAATGAAATAAATAAACAGCGTAAAAAACATTTTAAAAATAATTACGACAAATCATTGGTAAGAGCAAAATTAAAACAAGCCTTCGGGCGCTTAATTCGTAATAAAAATGATTCAGGAACATTTATCATACTAGATAATTTACCATCTGATTTAAAAAAATCATTCCCCGATGATACAGAAATTATCAATTGCGGTATCGATGAAGCTATAAAATTAATACAGAGCAACAATTTTGAAAATAAAGTAACAAAAGTTTGAATTTAAATTACATTATAATTTAAATTTTTGTTATATTAATACAAAATTGTCAATAAAGTGTTATAGGGCTTGTATCTTTTTTTTATTTTTAATATTATTTTATGATTGTTTTTAATAAAATATAATAAAATAAGAGGAGAAATTTAAATGGACACACTGTTTGAGATAAATGACATTATAAACGAAAATGTATGGGGCTTACCTATGGTTAGCTTACTTGCTTTCACAGGTATATTTCTAAGTATTGGCCTAAAATTTATGCCTTGGCGTGAATTTGCAAATGCTTTAAAAATAACTTTTGGCCGTGATAGTAATGAATCAAGTAACAAGGGTATTGCACCAAGAAAAGCGTTATTTACTGCTTTATCAGCAACAGTTGGTACAGGTAACATTGCCGGTGTAGCAACTGCTATTTACATTGGTGGTCCGGGCTCATTATTTTATATGTGGATAATATCCCTTTTTGGTATGGCAACCAAATATACCGAGGTTTTTCTTGCGGTAAAATATCGTCAGAAAAACGAAAATGGTGAATTGTATGGTGGACCAATGTATTACATAAGTGAAGGTGTTAATGAAAAATTACCTGGTCTTGGTAAAGTATTAGCAGTAATATTTGCAATATCTGGTATGTTTGCTGCCTTTGGTACTGGTAGTGGTGTACAAGTAAATTCTATTGCGAATGCTTTACAATCTACATTTGGAATATCTCCTAGTACTACAGGGGCAATAGTAGCAATACTTGCAGGCTCGGCAATAATAGGCGGTATTAAGCGTATTTCCGATGTTGCCTCTAAACTTGTTCCTGCAATGGTTATATTATATCTATCATCTTGTATAATTGTACTTATAATATTTGCTGAAAATATACCGAATGCATTCTCTATGATTTTAAAAGGAGCATTTGGTTTTGATTCTGTGGTTGGTGGTGCAGTTGGTACTGCTATATTAATGGGTTTTAAACGCGGTATATTTTCTAATGAAGCAGGTCTAGGTTCAGCTCCTATTGCTCACGCTGCTGCTGAAACTGACAATCCATCTCGTCAAGGTATAATTGCGATGATTGGTGTATTTATCGATACCATTGTGGTATGTACTTTTACAGGTTTAATTATACTGGTTTCTGGTATTTACCAACCAGATAATGGAATTAATGGTGCTACTCTTACAACAAAAAGTTTTGCAGCTGCATTTAATGGTGGGGATGCAGTAGTATCTATATCATTAACATTGTTTGCATTTACGACTATTTTGGGGTGGTCGTACTATGGTGAAAAATGTTTTGAATACTTAACAAAAAATAATTTTGCTAAACATATCTATCGTTTACTTTTTGTTATATCAATTTATTTCTCTTCAACACTTTCCCTAGAACAAGCTTGGGCAATAGCTGATACTTTTAACGGCTTGATGATACTTCCTAATTTAATAGGATTATTAATACTAAGTCCAATGGTGTTTAAATTAACAAAAGAATTAAAATCAAAAATATAACAAAAAAATTATGTTAATAAATTTAAAGCCCTGTTTAATGCAGGGCTTTTTTTATTTATTATTTGACAAAATATCTTTATGTAGTTAAATATTTTTATTATGAAACCGTTCTTACCATTACTTAAAAGTAAGATCTCAATATTTAATAGAAATATTAAGATTAAATTATAAATTCTGCTTAAAGTTTATAAAAAAAATGACAATGGAGTTTTAAACTATGAAAAATAAACAATTACCTGAATCAGTAAAATGTTACAAAGAAATGCCTATATGGGGAGGAGAAAAAATCCCAAAAGGGCTATTCAGCAAACATAATACAAAAAGTGGTGTATGGGGAAAACTATCAATATTAAAAGGCGAATTATTATATACAGTCTGTGACACTGGTGAAAAAACTTTATTAAAGGAAGGACAACATATGATAATAATACCACAACAATATCACTTTATAACAATACCTGAAAATATGAACCCAAAAGATGTAGAAATACAGATAAATTTTTATAAAGAATAAATATTTATTTTAATCTTTTAAAAGTTCTTGTAGTTCGTTTTCTTCAAACATTTCACGCATAATATCGCAACCGCCGATAAATTCGCCGTTAACATATAATTGTGGAATAGTTGGCCAATCGGAATATTCTTTTATCCCTTCACGAATTAACATATCATCAAGAACATTAATCGCTTTATAATCACAACCACAATGTTCCATTATTTGAACAGACATCGAAGAAAATCCACACTGTGGAAAAACTGGAGTGCCTTTCATATATAAAACTACTTTATTTTCGGTAATATCTTTTTTAATTTGTTCGTGTACTGGATTTGTCATATTAACCCTCCTTAATCCAAAGGTTTAGTTTTTAATTGTAATGCGTGTAAATCATCACCCATTTTATCGCCTAATGCCTCATACACCATTTTATGTTGTTGGATACGGCTTTTACCAACAAAAGACGATGATTTAACCACAGCAGACCAATGGTCTCCGTCACCTGCTAAATCTGTCATTTCAACAACAGCATCAGGGAAAGTTTTTTTAATTTGATCAACTATTTCATCTGCATTCATTGGCATTGTAATTTTCCTTTTTATTTTGGGGTAATATAACACTCAATTAGGGTTTTATACAATATTTTTTTATATATTGAAATAATTAAATAAAAATGTGAATTAGTTGATTAATAAAAATATTTTATTTAATTACCATCATCTATTAAACTATTAACAGCCATCGCTATTACTACAAGAGTGGTTCCTATGATTATATTAACAGTAAATGCTTCACCTAAAAGTATAACAGCTGCAAATACACCGACTATTGGTTCCATTACCATAAACTGAGCCGAACGATTAGTAGATAGGTGTTTTAAGCAAAGAGTTGATAATAAATATGCAACTACTGTCGCCCCAACACTTAACAATAATAAAGCCATCCAAGTTTTATTTGTATAATATTCCATATTTGTTACTTCAAAAAATGGAATACCCAAAGAAATAATTAAGAAACTGATAATTACCGTCCAAGAAGTAATCCCTAGCACAGATATATTTTCAAACAATGGTTTTTGAGCAACAGTTGAAATGCCAGCACAAACATTAGCCATCATTATTAAAAACACCCCTGTTATTTTTGTTTGCTCTGGTATTCCTATAACAATTATCAAACCAATCATTGAAATTGAAGCAACGAAACAATTTGATTTAGAAGGTTTTTGCTTTAAAACCAAATACGAGATAATCATCACAAATGTCCCCTCCAAACCGGCGGTTATAGAAGCAACTGAAGCATCAACATATGTTAATCCCAAAAATTGAAGTAATAAAGTAGCTAAAAAGGCAAAGAACCCTACAAATGTTAATAACAATAAATCCTTTTTACAAGGAATCCCGTTTTTATGCACATCATAAACTAATACAGGGAAAAAACAAAGAGAGGCAATACCTAACCTCATTAAGGTTAATTCAAAAACATTTAATTGTTGGTAAGCGATTTTACCAGCGCTAAATGAAAGCCCCCAGAGTAATACAGCTAAAATACCAAATATTGGCGATAATCTAGAAATCATATTTACTTGTTAAATACCCTTTTAAATATAGTGTCAATGTGTTTTGTATGATATTCAATATCAAACATTTCATCAACTTGTTGTTTAGTTATTTTGTCTATAACTTCTTTATCTTTCTTTAAAAGCTCTTGGAAAGATTCTTTTTCTTTCCAACTTTGCATTGCATTTCGCTGTACTATTTTATATGCATTTTCACGCGACATACCCGCCTGTGTCAAGGCAAGCAAAACTCTTTGCGAATTATGCAATCCACCCAATTGGTTAAGATTGTTTTCCATTTCATCAGGATAAACAACCAAGTTTTCAATTACACCGGCAAGTCTATTTAATGCGAAATCCATTGTAACAGTAGTATCAGGCCCTATGGCTCTTTCTACTGATGAGTGTGAAATATCGCGTTCGTGCCATAATGTAATATTTTCCATCGCTGGAATAACCGACATTCTTATTAATCTTGCTAAACCAGTTAAGTTTTCTGTTAATACAGGATTGCGTTTATGTGGCATCGCGGAAGAACCTTTTTGACCTTTACTGAAAAATTCCTCAGCCTCGCGTAATTCAGTGCGTTGCATATGACGAATTTCAGTTGCGATGTTTTCCATACTTGATGCAATAACACCTAGTGTGGCAAAAAACATTGCGTGTCTATCGCGTGGAATAACTTGTGTTGATATTGGCTCAATTTCCAATCCCATTTTTTCCGCAACATATTGTTCAACCTCTGGGTTAATATTAGCAAATGTGCCAACGGCTCCGGATATTGCACAAGAAGAAATTTCTTTTCTAGCATTAATTAGCCTATCTTTACCTCGCTTCATTTCAGCATAAAATCTTGCCAAAGTTAAACCAAATGTTGTCGGCTCTGCGTGAATTGCGTGACTACGCCCGATGCGTATTGTATATTTGTGTTCTAGCGCTCTTTTTTCCAAAGCTAATAAAACTTTATCCATATCATCAAGTAAAATATCACAAGCCTGTGTTAATTGAACATTAAAACAAGTATCTAAAACATCAGATGATGTCATTCCTTGATGAATAAACCTTGCATCATCACCTACATATTCGGCTACATTAGTTAAAAAAGCAATTACATCGTGTTTTGTTTCTAACTCAATTTCATCTATCCTAGCAACTTCAAAGTTTCCTTTTTCCCATATTTTTTTAGCTGAATCCTTAGGTATAACTCCAAGTTCTGCTTGTTTATCACAAGCGTGAGCCTCAATTTCAAACCAAATTTGAAATTTATTTTGTGGCTCCCATATTTTAACCATTTCTGGGCGACTATATCTTGGTATCATTATTTTATCTTTCCGTTATTTTTATTTAATAATCTTATAGTTATATAATATAAAAATAACAAAAAATAAATAATTTTTCAATCTTATATATTACTAGTAAAATATAGATTTTAAACTTTAAATTATTGCTAAAATAATAAAATATGATATTATGGAGTAAACAATTTAACTGCAACAAGGAGAACACCATGACTTTAACTCTACCTGAATTACCATATGCATATGATTCATTGGATCCTTATATGTCAGCTGAAACCTTAGAATTTCACCACGACAAACACCATAATGCATATGTTGTTAATGGAAACAAATTACTAGAAGAAACAAACTTAAAAGAAAAAACACTAGAAGAAATAGTAAAAGGTTCTTGGGAACAAGAATTAACAGGTTTATTCAATAATTCAGCACAACACTGGAATCATATTGAATTCTGGAAAATGATGTCTCCTAAGGGTGGTGGAAAAATCCCTAGTGAACTAGAAAAAAAGATTATTGAAGATTTTGAATCTGTCGATAAATTTAAAGCAACTTTTTGTGAAGCTGGTGCAACACAATTTGGTTCTGGTTGGGCTTGGTTAGTGTTAAATGACAATGGAAAACTAGAAGTAACAAAAACTGCAAATGGTGAAAATCCTTTAATTCACGGTGGACACACCTTATTAGGTTGCGATGTTTGGGAACATTCTTACTACATTGATTATAGAAATGCTCGCCCAGACTACCTAAAAGCATTTGTCGATAATCTAGTTAATTGGGAATATGTAGCGGAAAGATTTAATAACGCAAAGTAAACCAATAAAAAATAAAAAAGCCAATATAAAAATTTATATTGGCTTTTTGTTTAAATTAATCTGTTTTATACCTTCGCGCACCAAATATCCTTACAGCTAAATACATCAGGATTATAGTTAAAGCACTTGAATAATCATTACGCAGTAAATTCTTAAAAATCACATCTGAATCTTTTCTTGATCTTATCCCAGTTGAATATAGATAATCGTGGATAATACTCGCTCTACTTTGTAAAGAATCTCTACTAAATAACCAATGTAAGGCTCTAGGAACAGAAGCAAAATCAGTAACAAAACCTTTTTTTACTTTTAATTTTTTACCATCAATTGAGTACTCTAAATCATTCAATAATTCATATCTTCCGCCACCTAACCATAACAATCTAGGTCTATTGTATATTTCTGTTTTCATTTATATACTTTCTTATTTTAACACCAACTATAAATAGAATTTAGTAATAATAAATTACAACAAAAATGTCAAACTTAATTCTGGGAAAAATACTCGTACACAGATACATTCAATATCTTTTTTTTTATTAAAATATTTGATTGATTAAATTAACAACTAACTGATAAAATAAACACATAAAAAATAACCTTTTTACAATCACTTACCATAATTAATAACTTGACAACCATATATTCCCATGATATACCATAAAGTAGTAAAATGTTTGGGTAAAATACAATGAAATATTTCGTTGGTTCATATGAAAATAAGGTTGATATAAAATCAAGGGTTTCTCTACCCTCGCATTTTCGCGATGTCCTGAATATTAAAAAGAGTAATATTTTCTATATTTTTCCAAGTCCAAACAAAGATTGTCTTGAAGCTGGTGGTCAAGATTTGATAGATTTTATAATTCACAGCATAGAAGAAAACGCCCCTATGTTTTCTAACGAAGAAGAAACATTTAATTATATAATTGCGAATGCTCGCCCGTTTTCATTTGATAGTACGGGAAGATTTGTTTTACCCGAAGAATTTTCAAGTTTTGCTAAAATATCGACTTCAGCTATGTTTGTTGGTAGCGGTCGTCGTTTCCAAATATGGAATCCAGATAATTATAAAACAAAAAACCAAGATTCAAGGAAAAATTTTGCTGAAAAAGGTTTAACGATAAAAAAGCCAAGTGAGGTAATTAATGACTAATGCAATTCACGCTCCGGTAATGTTAAATGAAGTATTACAGCAAGCAAATATAAAAGATAGAGATATTGTGGTTGATTGCACATTTGGTGCAGGTGGTTATTCAAAAGCATTTTTAAATCACGCTAAATGCACGGTTTATGCAATTGATCGTGATCCACAAGCAATTGACAGAAGCAAAGAATTACAAAACACATACAAAGATAATTTTAAAATCCTTGAAGGTTGTTTTGGTGATATAAAACAATTATTACTAGAACAAGAAATAGACAGAGTTGATGTAATTGTTCTAGATTTAGGGGTTTCAAGTCCACAACTTGACCAAGCAGAACGAGGTTTTTCTTTCAAAAAAGATGGTCCTTTGGATATGCGTATGAGTGGTTCGGGAATATCAGCAAAAGATATTGTAAATAAATACTCACACGGTGAAATCGCACATATAATAAAGAATTACGGTGAAGAAAAAATGGCGGGTAAAATAGCATCAAGAATATTAAAATTCCGTCAAGAAAAAGAAATTGAAACAACGAAAGAACTTGCTGATATTGTAAGAAGTGTGGTTTTTTCAAAAAATAGTAAAATAGATCCAGCAACAAGAACTTTTCAGGGTCTAAGAATTGCTGTGAATGATGAGTTAGGCGAAGTTGAAAGATGTTTAGAAAGTACATTAGAGTTATTAAATTCTGGTGGTCGTCTAGTGGTAGTTTCATTTCATTCACTAGAAGATAGAATTGTTAAGAATTTTATAAAAAAGCATTCGCAACAAGAAAGTGTAAATCGTCATTTACCAATAAATGAGGAAAAAAAACTTAGCTTAAAGGTAGGAAATAAAAAATTCATTAAATGCACAGAGCAAGAATATGAATTAAACCCTCGTTCCCGTTCTGCAAAACTAAGAATGGCAACAAAGATATAGAGATGTAAGGAGGAATTATTATGTTTTTATCAGGGAAAAAATTATTTATCACCGTTTGGATTTTAATATTTTCTAGTATACTGTTTATGATTATATATGTTTCAGCACAAGTTAGAAATCTTGAGAAACAAATAAGTTATATTGAGAAAAAAATAGAAGAAGAACACGATAATATAAGAGAATCTGAAAGTGAGTGGGCTTTTTTAACTCGTCCAGAGAGAATTGATGCGATTAGCAAAAAATTATTGCCTGAATTAAAGAAAATCACGGCAAAGAAAATTGTTAATTTGGAAACAATTCCAAATTCATCAAAACTTGTTGATATCAAAACGGATTCAAAAGAAGATTATCCTGTTATCAGAATATCTGATGAATAAATTTAATTCTGTGGTGTTAAAATGCAACTACTCGGGCGACTATTAAATTGTATTTTTAAATACATATCTAAATTAATAAATAAATCTATTAATTTTGACAATAGTTATGAAAAAACATTAAAAGCAGGGAAAAATCGTAGTTTAATTATAAAAGGCGTTATTTGGACGGTTTATTCTATAATATCATTAAAAATTGTTTTAATCGGTGGCTTTCCAAATGATATTTACACAAAAAAACCATCATATGCACCTAAAAAAACCATTACCCGCGAAAGTATTTATGATCGTAACGGCACACTAGTTGCCGATTTTTTAAATTCAGATGGATTATATGTAAATCCTAAAATGGTAAAAGATGCTAAATTATTACAGCACCAATTACTAGAAATATTTCCAAATATGAACCCCGACAAATTATATAAAAAACTTACTCGCAAAGCTAGGTTCGTGTGGTTAGTTCGTCGCCTTACACCAAAACAAAAATATAGCGTTAATGCATTAGGCGACATATCACTTAATTTCATAAAAGCTAAGACAAGAATTTATCCGCACGAAAACTTGATGTCGCATATACTCGGATATGTAAATGTTGATAATGTCGGGGTTAGTGGAATTGAGAAAAAATTTGATAAAAAATTAAGTGAACTAGAAAAACCAGTACATTTAACTATCGATGCAAGAATTCAATATATACTTAGAAGTGAAATATTGAAGATGATGAAATTAACTTCGGCTATCGGTGGAACTGGAATAGTTATGGATGTAACAAATGGCGAAGTTATCGCAATGACAAGCCTACCTGATTTTGACCCAAATCACCCAAACAAAGGTAGAAAAAACTTTCTTAATAAAGCAACACACGCGGTATATGAACTAGGCTCTACATTTAAAATTATTAATTCAGCCATCGCACTAGAATCTAAAAAAGTATCAATACGCGATGTATATGATGCCACTAAGCCTATCAAAATAGGTAAGTTTGTAATCAACGATTATCACGCACAGAAAAAAATATTATCAGTTCCTGAAATTTTTATTCATTCATCAAATATTGGTTCTATAAAAATGATAATGGATGTAGGTACAAAAATTCAAAAAGAAAAAATGCAAGAATTGAATCTGCTTGAACCCCTAGATATTATATTGCCAGAACGAGCAAAAACTATATATCCGAAATATTGGCGAAAAACTGAAACAGCGACAATATCTTATGGCCACGGAATATCGGTTTCACCATTACATTTAGTATCGGCAATAGGTGCAGTAGTTAACGGGGGAACATATTATAAACCTCTATTTATAAAAGACCAAATAGCCGAAGGAAGAACTGTGTTTAGTTCAAAAACTTCTCGTCAAGTTCGTAAATTAATGCGTTATAACACAACTAATGGATCAGGGAAATTAACAAATGTGCAAGGTTATCTAGTTGGTAGTAAAACTGGAACCGCAGAAAAGCCAAAAAACGGTAAATATGATAAAAAAGCTTTAATTTCATCGTTAGTAGCAAGCTTTCCTATCCACAACCCGAAATATATTGTCTATATATTAATAGACGAACCAAAACCTAGCCCCATTACAAATAATTTAAGACCAACTGGTGGTTGGGTTGGCGCACCTGTTGCAGCCAAAGTTATAGAACAAATCGCTCCTATCCTAGATATTTACCCTGTTGATGAAAATAATCCGGCAATTAAAAGAGCAATGAAAATCCCACCGCCTAAAAATACTAAAACTAAAATAAATGGACAGATATAATGATTAAATCAAATATTAATATGATTTCCCCAAATAGTAAAACCATCAAAAAAGGTGGATTATTTATTGCCCTTCGTGGTGAAAATCAAGATGGGACAAAATATATCGAAGAAGCAATACAAAATGGCGCTGTTGCAATAATTACACACTCTGATGTAAAAACACAAAATATACCTGATAAAATAGAAGTAATAAAAACTGATAATCCTCGTCAATATTATGCTCAGTATTGTGCAAAATTTTATCAACCTAAGCCAAAATATTTTTCGGCGGTTACAGGTACTAATGGTAAAACTTCCGTAGCAAATTTCACACAGCAAATATGGGATAAAAAAGGTTATAATGCAATAGCCACCGGAACACTTGGTTTTACTGGGTGTGGATGCGAACCAAAATCTTCTTTAACAACGCCTGAACCCGCCCTATTACATCAACAATTAAAACAAGTAGCCCAAGAAAAACAGGTTGATTTTGTTTGTATGGAAGCCTCTTCGCACGGCCTAGATATGAACCGTTTAGATGGAATTGAATTTACTAGTGCTGGATTTACTAATTTATCAAGAGACCATTTAGATTATCATAAAAATATGAATGAATATTTTAAAGCAAAATCTTATTTGTTTGAGAAATTATTATCCCCAGATGGTTATGCTGTATTAAATTCAACTATACCGGAATACAATCAATTAAAAGAGATTTGTGACAAACGCAAAATTAAAACAATTTCATACGGATTGTTAGAAAAATCAAAAAATGGGATTACACCTGATATTCACGTAATAGGATATAAAACAAGCTCAACAGGTTTTGATGTTGATATGTCAGTAATGGGTGTTGAAATGCAAACTAATATACAAATAGCAGGATTATTCCAAATTGAAAATATACTTTGTGCATTAGGGTTAAGTGGAATAAATAATGACATAGTAGAAAACGCACAGTTTATTGATAGTGTATCCGGTGTAAGGGGAAGACTGGAATACATAGGAATGACACAAAAAGGCGGAATTGTATATGTTGACTATGCACATACCCCTGATGCTTTAAAAACTGTGTTGCAAACTATGCGAAATCACAGTAAAAAGAAATTAAATGTATTAATTGGATGCGGTGGTAATCGCGATGCTGGAAAACGACCAATTATGGGTAAAATTGCTTGCGATTATGCTGATAATGCGTATATTACCGATGATAATCCAAGAAATGAAAAACCTGCTAATATCCGTCGTGATATGATGGTTGGGGCAGTTGATGGGATTGAAATTGATGGGCGAGAAAATGCAATTATGCAATCAGTAAAAGAATTAGAACAAGGTGATATTTTAATTGTTGCTGGTAAAGGACACGAACAAGGTCAAATAGTGGGTGATAAAATATTACCATTTGATGATAGTAAAATAATACGCAAAGCAATATTGGAAAATAGTTAATATGCTATGGAATAAAGATGAGATTATAAAAGCAACTGGTGGCGATTGTGAAAAAAACAACTGGCAAGCAAGTTGTATTTGCCTAGATAGTCGTAAGATTAAAAAAGGTGATATATTTATTGCTCTTAAAACAGAAAAATCAGATGGCCATAAATATATTGAAACTGCGATTTCAAAAGGTGCTGTTGCTGTAATAGTCTCAAAAAAATCAAACTTAGATATCCCGCAGATATTGGTAAAAGACACAATGCAGGCATTAACAGACATAGGTATTTATGCTCGCAATAAATTACAAGGAAAGATAATTGGTATTACCGGTTCTGTCGGAAAAACAACAACAAAAGATATGTTGAAAAATACCTTATCAACATACGGTGAAACATATGCCACAAGTGGAAACTTAAATAATCACTTAGGTGTACCCTTAACTCTTGCACACGCCCCACTAGATGCAAAATTTATAATAATTGAAATGGGTATGTCTAGTTTACTAGAAATAGATGCATTAACAAAAATCGCTAAACCAGATATTGGGGTTGTTGTTTCTGTTGAAAATAATCACATAGAATTTTTTGATGGGATAAATCAAATCGCACAAGCTAAATCTGAAATATTTAACGGCTTAAATAAAAATGGAATTGCAATTTACAATAATTCTACAAATTGCACTGAAATAATACTAGAAAATGCTCAACAAAACACAAATAACATCGTTTCATATGGCAAAAATAATATAAAAGACATAGAGATAATAAATAACCATCAAACTGTATCACTAGATATATCTGGAAAAGAAATTAAAGTTAAGATTAACGGGTTAGGTTCTCACAGGATACTAAATACACTAGCTGTGTTAAATGTGATATCAGAGCTAGGGTTAAACCTATCAAATGCCGTAAAAAAAATACAAGATACTAAACCAACAGTTGGGCGCGGTTCATCGGAAAAAGTAAAAATTAAAGACGGTGAAATTACCTTGTTTGATGAAAGTTATAATGCTTCGCCTGCTTCTATGAGATCGGCTCTGGAAGTTCTTAGTTTAACAAAAACAAAAGGACGAAGAATTGCCGTTCTTGGCGATATGTTAGAATTGGGAAAAGATAGTTCTAACTTACACAAAGAATTAATCGATGATATAAATAAAAACGATATTGATATTATTTTTGCTTGCGGAAAATATATGCACGAATTATATAAATTATGCCCACCCGATATTTGCGGTGCTTGGGAAAATAATTCTAGTATATTATCTAAACAAGTGTTAAAATTATTAAGGGATGGGGACACTATTATGGTAAAAGGTTCATTAGGTTCAAATATGAAAATTATTATAGAAAAGATAAAAGAACAATAGGAATATATAATGTTATATAATTTTTTACCTCAACTAGATGAATACTCACAAATTTTTAACTTATTTCGTTATATAACTGTTCGTACAGGCGGTGCGTTAATTACTGCGTTATGTATATCATTTCTTGTTACCCCACTATTTATTAAATGGTTGAAAAAAATACAAAGTGGTGCTTCAAATATTCGCAAATACGCACCTGAAACCCATTTAAAAAAACACGGTACTCCGTCAATGGGTGGATTAATTATCTTATTATCAATAAGTATTTCCACAATCATTTGGAGCGATATTACAAACAAATATGTTTGGGTGGTCTTAATTATTACTATTGGATATGGATTAATTGGATTACTAGATGATTATTTAAAATTATCAAAACAAGATTTATCCGGAAAACTAAAACTTTTACTACAAATTTTAATCTCTTTTATCGCGGTTTATTTAGCTCAATATGAATTTGCAAGCGAATTAAAAACTACACTTGCAATGCCCTTTATGAAAAACTACTTGTTAGATTTAGGAATGTTATTTATTCCATTCGCTATTTTCGTAATTATTGGTTCTTCAAATGCGGTTAATTTAACCGATGGACTTGATGGACTTGCGATAGTTCCTGTAATGATAGCGGGGGCTTGCTTTGGTTTAATATCTTATATCGTTGGCAATGTAATTTATTCGGAATATTTATTTATTCCGTATGTAAAAAATGTAGGTGAAATTTCTATTTTCTGCGGAGCATTAGTTGGTGCTTCACTTGGATTTTTATGGTTTAATGCACCACCAGCAAAATTATTTATGGGTGATACAGGTTCGTTGTCACTTGGTGGAGCTTTGGGAACAATTGCTGTGATTACAAAACACGAACTTGTTCTTGCAATAATAGGCGGGCTATTTGTATTAGAAACAACTAGTGTAATAATACAAGTAATAAGTTTTAAATTAACAGGCAAGCGAGTTTTTGCAATGGCGCCTTTACATCATCATTATGAAAAAAAAGGCTGGCACGAAAGTACGATTGTAATAAGGTTTTGGATTATTGCACTTATTCTTGCGATTATTGGACTTGCGACTTTAAAGTTAAGATAGATGAATATTGATTTTTATGATAATAAAAAAATAGCTGTATTTGGATTGGGTATTTCTGGCACAAGTGTTGCTCATTTTTTATTAGATAAAGGCGCTGATGTTGTTGTTTGGGATGAAAATAAAAATAAATTAGATGATATAACGGATAAAAATCTTAAAATATCGGATCTAAATAAAGCAGACTTAAAACAATTTGATTTTATAGTTGTTTCACCAGGTATAAGTAACGAAAACCCAATTTGTAAAAATGCAATCAAAAATAAAATACCATTAATTGGTGAAGTCCAATTATTGTGGGAAACAAATCGACAAGCAAAATATATCGGTATTACAGGGACAAACGGCAAGTCAACCACAACTGCATTAATTTCACATATACTTAATACTGCAAAAATTAAAAACATAGTCGGAGGTAACTTTGGCACACCCGCCGTATCACTGGAAAAACTAAATAAAGGTGAGTTTTACATACTAGAAATGTCATCTTATATGTTGGAGAGAACTCCAAATGTAAATTTTGATATATCTTTATTTATAAACTTAACATCTGACCACTTGCAATGGCACAAAACAATGGATAATTATTTTAATGCAAAAGCAAAAATATTTAACAATATAAAAGATGATAATACCCCTATTATATGTACTGACGATAAATACGGTAAAAAACTAGACAAACAAATAAATCATAAAAATAAAATAACTGTTTCAGCAAAAGATATTAAAAAAAGTTACGATAATTTAAAAGGAAAGCACAATAATCAAAATATTGCTTGTGCTGTGGCTGTTGCTAAACAAGTTGGAATAGATGAAGATACTATTGAAAATGCGATAAAATCATTTAAAGGCTTAAAACACCGACAACAAATAATAAAAGATGACAACAACATATTATTTATTAATGATAGTAAAGCCACAAATCCAGTATCGGCAACTAATGCCTTGTCTTCTTATAAAAATATTTATTTAATCGCTGGGGGACAAGAAAAGGACTCAGATTATACGATTCTAAGTAAAAATATTAAAAATGTAATAAAGGTATTTGTTATTGGGGAAAATTCTAAAAATTTATTGAACTACCTAGAAACAACAAAAATTCCTTATGAAAATTGTCAAACTCTTGAAAATGCAACACTTAAAGCATATGAAACAGCAAAGAAAAATAACAAAGATATTAAAAAAGTTATATTATTATCCCCCGCCTGTGCGTCATTCGATAAATTTAAAAATTTTGAACACAGAGGCGATTGTTTTATTAAAATAGTTGAAAGCCTAAACAATGATTAATATGCTATCTCGTTCAGATAAATCCCTTGTTGCGCGTTGGTGGTGGTCAATTGATAAACCATTATTTAAAAAAATTATATTATTAATGTTTGTCGGAATATTAATAAGTATCACAGCACCCAATTATAATAATGAAAAAGTAGTAGGAATTACAACTTCCATAAACAAGAAATATCTACTATTCGTATTATTGGGTATTACAACATTTCTATTTTTTTCATTCTTAAATATAAAATGGATAAAACGAATTGCTATATTTGGTGGTTTTGCTTTAATAATAACACTAATATTAATGCAATTTATAGGGATTGAGAAAAAAGGAGCAATCCGCTGGATACAAATATTCGGTTTTTCAGTACAACCAACAGAATTTGTTAAACCTATCTTTGCCACATTTTCAGCCCTGCTGTTTAGCGCACAATACAAAAATTTAAAAATTCCTGGGATTGCAATGTCTTTTGGCTTGTTTATTACATTTGCTATTTTATTCATTATTCAACCCGATATGGGGCAAACAATATTACTTACCGCTATATGGGTTGGTCAATTATTTGTCGTCGGATTAAGCATACAAGGTGTATTATATATTATGCTTCTCGTAATAGTAGGTATTATTACTGCTTATTTATTTATGCCACATTTCCAATCAAGAATTGATAGTTGGATTATGCCCGACAAAAACGATACATATCAAGTTGACAAATCATTACAATCATTTGCTGATGGTGGTTGGCTAAGTTTCAAATGGGGTTCTGGAACAAACAAATATAAAATTCCAGATGCCAACACAGATTTTATTTTTGCTGTAATAGGTGAAGAAGGCGGGATATTATTTTGTATATTATTAATAACTCTTTTTACTTTTATAATAAATGCAATGTTAAAACAAGTTCGCAAACAAGATGATTTATTTATTATGTTAGCAATACTAGGAATTGCTATTCAATTTGCATTACAAACGGCAATTAATATAAGTTCAACAATAGGTCTAATCCCCGCAAAAGGAATGACACTACCTTTAATATCCGCAGGTGGTTCATCATATATTGGAATATCTATGGGATTAGGATTAATAATAGCATTAACTCGTAGACGGGATATAGCGTAAAAATACACTGAGAAAGAATAATTATGAAAAAAATAGTAATAACAACCGGAGGCACTGGGGGACATATATTCCCTGCTATCTCAACAGCTAAATACTTAATGGAGCAAAATTGTAATTTATATTTATTAACAGATAGTCGTGGTGTTAAATGGTCGGATAAAAACATACCTATATACAATGTTCCATCTAGTCAAATATCGGGAACTGGTATAACAGGTAAATCAAAAGCCGGTTTTAAAATAACATATGGATTTTTTAAAGCCCGTAAACATTTAAAAAATATCAAACCAGATGCAATTGTTGGATTTGGCGGATATGCTAGCTTTCCTGTTGTTTTTGCTGGGTATATGTTAAAAATTCCAATTATATTACACGAGCAAAATGCCTATGCTGGTCGAGCAAATAGAATGCTTTCAAGGTTTGCTAAAATAGTCGCAACAGCGTTTCCAAAAACACTAGCTTTAAAAGCAAAAACTATACACACTGGAAACCCTATAAGAACTGAAATTAAAGCATTATATAAAAACATTTATCTAAGAAATAATGATAATATCAATGTATTAGTTACCGGTGGTTCACAAGGTGCAAAAATATTTGGTGAAGTCATACCAAGTGCATTATTAAAATATAAAGATAAAATGACAATAACGCACCAAACACGCCCAGAACAATTAGAAGAAATAAAAACATTTTATAAAAAACACAATATGAATGCTAGTGTAAAAACATTTATTGCAAATATGTCTGATGTTTTAAAAGAAACTCACCTTGCTATCTGTCGTTCAGGGGCTGGAACTGTTATGGAGAATTCCTGTGCAGGTATTCCAACAATATATGTGCCGTATAAATACGCCGCAAACAACCATCAATATTACAATGCTAAATCTATTGCTGATGCCGGAGGTGGTATAATAATTAATCAAGACGATTTTTCACAACAAGCTTTGCAAAAAGTTATAGATTCGATTATAGTAAAAGATAAATTAGAGCAAATGTCAAAATGTGCTAAGTCTTTTGCTGTGATTAATGCAGATGAATTACTTGGCAATACAATACTGGAAAACATAAGGAAATAATATGAAACGACAACCCATTACAATGCAAATGCCTGTAAATATCGGTAAACTTCATTTTATTGGTATTGGTGGAATTGGTATGAGTGGTATCGCAGAAATATTATTTAACTTAGGCTATGAAATAACCGGCTCCGATATCAAAGAATCTGATACAACAAAACGACTTGAAAATATGGGGATAAAAATATTTATCGGGCAAAATAAAAGTAATGTTGCTAGTGCCGAAGCCATAGTTATATCAACCGCAATTAAAGAAGATAATCCTGAATACATATCAGCACAAAAAAATGATATCCCTATTGTTCACCGCTCAGAAATGCTAGCCGAAGTTATGCGACTTCGCTTATCTATTGCTATTGCTGGGACACACGGGAAAACAACCACAACTTCCCTAGTTGCACATGCACTAAGCGAAGCGGGATTAAACCCAACAATTATAAATGGTGGGATTATTAATAAATTTGGTTCTAATGCAAAATTGGGTGAAGGTAAATGGCTTGTTGCCGAAGCTGATGAATCTGACGGTTCTTTTACTCGTTTACCTGCAACAATAGCAATTGTAAGTAATATTGATGCTGAACACCTAGATTTTTATGGTGACTTTGATTCTGTGAAAAAAGCATTCTCTCAATTCGTTGAGAATATACCTTTTTACGGAGCGGCTATTTTATGCACAGATAATAAAGAGGTGCAAAAACTCCGCTTAAAAATCAAAAACCGCAGAGTAATAACATACGGTCTTAACAGCAAAGCTGATGTAAGAGCTGATAATATTAGAACCGATATAAAAGGAACTACATTTGATGTAATTACGAAAAATGGAAACATTAAAGATTTATTTATTCCGATTAATGGAAAACATAATATTCAAAATACACTAGCTTCAATAGCTGCTGCTATGGAAGTTGGTATAGAAAACGATAAAATTCAAAAACTTTATCAAAAGTTTAAGGGTGTAAAACGCCGTTTCACAAATACAGGAACATTTAACGGGGCAAAAGTAATTGATGATTATGCTCACCACCCTGTTGAAATAAAAGCAACATTGCAAGCTGGGCGCAGTTCAACAAGTGGAAAAATTCACGCTATTATGCAACCCCACAGATATACTCGCTTACAAAATTTATTCAAAGATTTCTCAACTTGTTTTGGTGATGCCGACTATGTTCATATATTACCTGTTTATTCAGCAAACGAAGAGCCTATTGATAATGTTAATTCAGAAAATTTAACTAAAAATATTATAACATCTGGACATAAAAATGCATCATATCAAAAAAATTTCCAAGATTTAAAAACTACCCTATCAAAAACTGTTAAAAGTGAAGATATTGTAATTTTTATGGGTGCTGGGGATATTACAAAATGGGCTTATGAAATTAGCGATGAATAATATAGATACTATAATAGATTCATTACCTAAAACAAAAGGAAATATACAAATATTACCCCTATCAAAATTATGCTGGTTTCGTGTTGGCGGTAATGGGATTGTATTTTCACCATCTGATGAAAACGATTTAGAATATTTTCTAAAAAATAAACCATCAAATATTAAAATATACCCTATGGGATTAGGGTCAAATACACTAGTTCGTGATGGTGGTTATGATGGTGTTATTATTCGTTTAAACAATTTTAATAAAACCTGTGTAAAAGATACGACAATAAGTACAGGGGCAGGAAATAGTGATTTAAAAATTGCTAAGCTAGCAATGAATAATAATATTAGCGGATTTGAATTTTTATCCGGTATACCTGGTTGTATAGGCGGAGCGATAGTAATGAATGCCGGTGCATATGGCAACGAAACAAGCGATATATTTGTTTCTGCACAAGGATTTGATTATCAAGGTAACAAATTAACACTTAGCAAAGAACAAATGAATTTTTCATATCGTCATTGTGATTATGCAAACAATGTAATATTTACAAGTGCGACATTCCAAGGCAAAATAGGTAAAAAAGAAGAAATTAACAAAAAAATGCAAGAAATAAATATTTCTCGTACCAATAGTCAGCCAATAAAATCTCGTACTGGTGGTTCAACTTTCCGTAACCCAGATAATTACAAGGCTTGGGAATTAATTGATAAGGTTAATTTAAGGGGCAAAGTTATTGGTGGAGCGCAGATTTCTGAACAACATTGTAACTTTTTAATCAATCAAGGCTCAGCAACATCATACGACTTAGAACAACTAGGAGAATTAGCAAAAAACACCGTAAAATCTGAATTAGGAATAGATTTAAATTGGGAAATAAAAAGGATTGGAAAATATGAATAAAAAAATTGCTGTATTAATGGGGGGAATTTCAAACGAACGCGAAATAAGCCTTAATTCCGGCAATTCTTGTCTGAATGCCTTAAAGCAGTTTGGTTATGATGCCCACAAGGTTGATATAACAAGTTCTGATTTTGATACAATTAAAAAACAACTAGACGGGTTTGATCTAGTTTTTAATGCACTGCACGGATTATTTGGCGAAGATGGCGGTATTCAAAAAATATTAAACAAACTAAATATTCCATATACGCACAGTGGTTATGAAACTTCAAAGCTAGCAATGAACAAGCCAAAAACTATTGAATTGTATAAAAAAAATAACATACCGGTTGCGGAAAATATAATATTTAAACCACAAGATTTTAATTATGACAAAATTCCATTTGGTAAGCCTTTTGTAATTAAACCGGCTTGCGAAGGTAGTAGTGTTGGTTTACACATTGTATTTGAAAATAGCCCCCTGCCTGATTTATCAAAGTGGGATTTTGGTGACATTATGGTTGAAAAATATATCTCAGGACTAGAATTAACTGTCGCTGTAATAAATGGTAAAGCATTAAATGTAACCGAATTAGAGCCAAAAAGTGGGGTTTATGATTATGAGGCAAAATATACAGATGGTAAAACTGAACATATATGCCCTGCTGATATTGATAAAAATGTAGCTGATGAATTAATGAAAATTGCACAAAAGTGCCATAAAATATTAAATTGCCGTGGTGTAAGTAGAACTGATTTTCGTTACGACAACAAAAATAAAATAATTGCGACACTAGAAACAAATACCCAACCCGGTATGACTGAATTATCACTTGTGCCGGAACAAGCAAAAAGTATTGGCATAAATATGCCAGATTTAGTAAATATATTAGTAGAACAAGCACAAACTGATTAAAAGAAAAAAATATGTCTATAAAAGAAAAAATAACTAATTGGAAATTTGTAAAAAGATTTATATTGTTTATATTTCTTGCTACATTTTTAGTTGCCTTTAATTACGACAAAAAAACAAATAAAATAACTAATAATTTCCACTTATTTATGAGAAGTAATGGATTTGCTTTACAAGATGTTATTTTATACGGTCGTCATAATACCGCAAAGAAAGATATTCTTAAAAAAACAAAATTAAAATATGGGCAATCTATATTTAGAGCTGATTTAGAAGATATAAAAAAAGATATTGAATCAATAGGTTGGGTGAAATCAGCAACAATAGAAAGATTTTTACCAAACCGAATTAATATTAAAATAACGGAAAGAAAACCTGTTGCAATTTGGCAATATAACAAAAAATTAAATTTAATTGATAAAGACGGAATTGTAATAAGTAACAAAAACATTAATAAATTTTCTCATCTAAAAACAGTAGTAGGAAAAAATGCTAATCTAAAAGCCTTAGAATTCTTGAAATTAATAACAACAGACAAAACTATGTCACAAATTGTGGTCGCTGGTGTATATATTTCAAATCGTCGCTGGAATTTGATAATACTAGATAAAATAACTGTTAAATTACCGTACAACGAACCAAAAGAAGCTTGGGAAGCACTGGGTAATTATGCGAGAAAAAATAATTTATTAGCTCGTCCAATAAGTGTAATAGATATGCGTGTACCGAAAAAAATATTTATAAAAATGCGTAAAAATAAGAAAAAAATATAGGATTATAATTAAATGGCTTTTTCAAAAACTATTACCTCTATTGATATTGGTTCGTACAAGATAACTTGTATGAGTGGTGAGGTTGGCGCAAATGAAACTGTAAAAATAAATAAAGTTGCAACAGTTTCTTCAAAAGGAATTAAAAACGGTATAATCAGCGATGTAATGCTAGCAAAAGATTCAATAACAAGATGTGTTGATCAATTGGAAAAGAAACAAGGCAGTAGAATTAAAAATGTTTTTGTTACAATGTCTGGATTAAAACCACATTGCCATAATATTCAGGAAAAAACAAAAATATCATCAAAAAGAGTTACCCAAAAAGATATAAATAGATTATTAAACATATGTAATAAAAAAATACAAAACGAAGATAAAACATTATTACACGCAGTCCCAATGTCATATTTTGTTGATAACAACCCAACACAAAACCCCATAGGTATAATCGGAAATGAACTTGCAATTCGCATTACCATAACCGTTTGTGATGCACTAGTAATTAAAAATATTAAAGGATTACTTGAATCTTGTGATATCGAAATAAAAGACATAGCTTATGATGGATATGTTTCAGCCATTGGAACACTAGATGATGACGAAAAAGATTTATGTTGTGGAATAATAAATATAGGTGGCGGGACAACATCTGTTTCCGTCTTGTACAAAGGTAAATTTATATCTTGTGTAACCTTTAACTGTGCAGGGGATAATATAACAAATGATATTATGTTTACAACCGCAGCATCAAAAATAGAAGCCGAAAGAATCAAGCTAAAACACGCCCACGCTGTATTAAACAATTCAATAGCAATTCAACGACCAATTGAATTTCACCCAGCAGGTGAAAAAAATAATGTGCCTAGCACCATAACAACAACCGTAATAAGCGATATCGTAAAACATAGGCTAGAAGAAATTTTTGATAAATGTAAAACAAAAACACCGTATTTTAAAAATGTTAATCGTATAATATTAACCGGTGGCTCTACACAAATTGAAAACATAGCTGAATTATGTCGCAACCACCTATCACTACCAACAAGAATAGGTAATCCAAGTAACACAATAAATCTACCTAATGACTACAAAACATCATTATATACAACCTCTATTGGCTTAATGAGGTATTCGGGTGGGAATCGACCTAACGAAGAAATTAACCTAGTGGAAAAAGGATATAACATAGAAGATTCAATTGTTAAAAGACTTGTAAATTGGCTAAAAACAGAAATTTAGAAATTAAATAATACATTAAAGCAAAATATATATGATTTTTTATATTTTGCTTGTATTATTGTTGTTTAACAATTACAATTAAACTATATAATGGTTTTTATTATTATTACGGAGAATTCAGATAATGTTAGATATTACACCAATTGAACAAACCACAAAAAACACACCTAAGATTATAGTCATAGGTTCTGGTGGTGCTGGTGGTAATGCAGTCAACAATATGATCGTCGAAAAACTAGATGGTTGTGATTTTGCAGTATGTAATACTGACGCACAAGCACTTGAATACTCAAAAGCAGAAAATAAATTTCAAATTGGAAAAGAAATCACAAGTGGTTTAGGTGCCGGTGCAAGACCAGAAGTTGGTCGTCAAGCAGCCGAAGAAAACTTTGATGAAATATCTAAATTTATAGACGGTGCAAATATGGTATTTATTTCCGCCGGTATGGGTGGCGGTACAGGAACAGGTTCTGCACCTGTAATAGCCCGTGCAGCAAGGGAAAAAGGAATACTAACAGTAGGTATTGTTACTAAACCTTTTGAATTTGAAGGCACAGTAAGAATGCGTCAAGCACAAGAAGGTATCAGCGAACTACAAAAATATGTTGATACATTAATTGTAATCCCAAATGAAAAATTACATACCGAAGTTTCGGAAAATGACACCTTAGAAGATGCATTTAAAAAAGTTGACCGTGTTTTATTATTAGCTGTTCAAGGTGTAACAGATTTAATGATTAAACCAGGTAAAATTAACCTTGATTTTAACGACATTAGAACAGTAATGGAGAAAAAAGGTAAAGCGATGATGGGAGTTGGTGAAGCTTCTAAGTCAGAGCTAGGTAGCGAAGCGGCCTCTTTTGCAGCTGAAACAGCTATTCGCAACAGATTACTTGATGACGATAATATGAAAGGTGCAAAATCTGCTATCATTAATATAACATCATCTAGTGATATTTCATTACACGACATAACAGTAGCTGTAAACAGACTTAGACAAGAAATCGATCCAGAAGCAAATATTATCTATGGTCAAACAATAGATAATGATATCGGTGACACTATCCGTATATCTATTGTTGCAACTGGAATTAATGATGTTAAAAACAAAATTACCTCGCCGTTTAAAGTAAGTGATACAAATGAAGAGCAATTATGGGAAGATGACGATATAAAATCTGATGATTTCTTAATTGAAAAGCAAGAACAAGAAATTCTAGCAACTGAAACTAATGATGAAATTAACAATGAAAGTATTTTCCCTGATAACATAGATATTGATGAATTAAATATCTTAGAGGAACAATCCACAGAAAATTCAGAATTATTTCAGGAAAAAGAAAAATTTGAAGAAACTATAACCGAAGAAAAAGAAGGATACGATATCAGCATCGATCCATTTATTGAAGCCGATATGGCAAATGCTACTCGCGACAAAGAAACAGTAAATAATGAACAAAAAATTAAATCAGAACCAGAAAAAAAAGGATTTTTTAATAAATTGTTCTCTGGTTTTATTTCAAATAAAAAAGCAGTTGAAAAAACTGATCCTATCGTAGATAACAATTACTCAAAAACAAGTGAAAGCGGTAATTTAGCTATGGAACAAAACAAACAAGAAGAATCGGAAATAGATATTCCACCTTTTCTGCGTAAACAACTAAATTAAAACAAAAAGCACTATAAAAATAGTGCTTTTTTTATGTCCGTAATTTATAAAATATTATTCAAATTCTATTAAGGCATCAATTTCAACTGCAACACCAAATGGCAATGAATTTGAACCTATTGCCGTTCTTGAATGTGTGCCAACTTCTTTGCCGAAAACTTCAACCATTAAATCAGAAGCACCATTTATAACTTTTGAATGTTGTGTAAAATCCGGAGTGGCATTAACAAACCCACCCAATTTTATAACTTTTTTAACACGATCTAAATTATCAATCGCTGATTTTATCTGTGTAATTATATTTATACAACATACCTTCGCAACCTCAATAGCTTCGTCAGTTGTCATATTATCACCAACTTTGGCTTGGTGTTTAATTTTACCCGCAACAATTGGAATTTGCCCTGAAATATATATTTTATTACCACTAATTACATACGGTGCATAATTTGCCACGGGTGCCGATACTTGCGGTATTTCAATACCAATTTTTTTTAATTTTTGCTCAACCTTGTTCATATTATTCTCTTTTATATTGTTATTTAATTTATTTTTGTCTGTGGAATACTAAATTATTTTCATCTGATTCACTAGGGATATATTTATAACCAGCCATATCAAAATCTTTTAGATCTTTAACATTTTCAATTTTATTTTGAATTATAAATCTTGCCATCATTCCTCTTGCTCTTTTTGCTGAAAATGATACTATTTTTGCAGTTCCATTTTTTACTTCTTTGAACACAATATTAATTATTTTAGTTTTTAATGGTTGTTTTACAACGGCATTAAAATATTCATTAGAAGCACAATTAACTATAAATTTTTGTTTTTCACTATCTAGTTTATTTGCTATTTTCTTTCCCCAAAAATCGTATAAATCTTCGCCCTTTTCGTTTGCTAGCTTAGTTCCCATTTCTAGTCGATAAGGTTGTATTAAATCAAGTGGTCTTAACACTCCGTATAATCCGGATAATATTCTAAAATGATTTTGAGCATAGTTTAAATCATCATCTGTTAATGATTTTGCTTCTAATCCCGTATATGTATCACCATTGAATGCGAATATAGCTTGCCTAGAATTACTTAAATCAAATGGGGTTTCAAAATCGTTAAATCTTTGCACATTAAGCTTTGCGATTTTATCGGATACGTTCATTAATTTTTTTAAATCACTAGCTTTTTTATTTTTTAGTATATAAATTAATTCAATGGCTTCGGGTAAAAAATCACACTGTGAAAATGTATCAAAACTCAAATCACTTTCAAAATTCAGTTTTTTTGCTGGGGATACGACTACGAGCATATTTTCTCCTTAAACTTATTTACTTTACCTATCTATAATATATATTATAGTGTATATTTGATAAAGTAAAAAAACATAGGAAAAATTATGAAAGTTTATGGTATTAAAAATTGTGATACAGTAAGGAAATGTATATCTTTTTTAGAATTTAATAATGTCGAATATGATTTTATTGATTTAAAAAAGAATGAAATTAGTGAGCAAGATATTAATTTGTGGGTAAATACTTTGGGTTGGGACGTTGTGATTAATAAAAAATCACAATCGTGGCGTTCATTACCACAACAGGTAAAAGATAATGCTAGTAATGATTTTTTAAATATTATTCAGTCTAATAAATCAATAATTAAAAGACCCCTTATAATATATAATAATCAAGAAATAACTGTTGGATTTAATAGTAAAATACAGGATAAAATAAAGAATGGATAAACAAATAGCCATCGACATTTCACAAAATGCACTGTTGTATATTATCGAAAGAGAAGAAGAGTTTTATAAATTCGTTGATATATCGGGAACCGATATAAATAATATTCGTAATAATTTCAGTAATGAAATATTTTTAAGTAGTGTTTTAGAATATATAATGTCTTGGGAACCTTTGTTATTAAAAATTTCACAAGAACGAAGTATAGAAGGTGAAGATTTCCAAAAAGCATTTATTGCATTAGGTGGAAAATTAATGAATTATTAACTTAATTTATCTTTATTTTACAAAATTTACATTAAAAAAAATCAACCCTAGATTTAAAGCCTAGGGTTGATTTATAAAATTACTGATTAATTTAATTAGCCTTGACGAGCCTTAAAACGAGGGTTTTTCTTGTTAATTACATAAACACGACCACGACGGCGCACTAGTTGGCAATCTTTATCACGATTTTTTAATGTTTTTAGAGAACTAGCAACTTTCATAACGTTTTCCTAACTATTTTTAAATTTATAGACGATTTATATAAATTTTTAAACAAAATGTCAACTTATTATTTAAATAATTATATTAAATTCTTTTATAATTGACTTTATTCAAAACAACATTAATAATATAGCAATGATGAAAAAAAATATATTTAACTCTATTTTATGTATAATGATGGTGTTATGCCTATTGTTTATAAACAAAGACAAATTACAATTTAACACACTTTTTTCTAGTGATATCAATAAACCGGTTAGTTTAAGCCCACAGGATAAAAAATACGCAGACTACACAAAACTACTGTTTGCTATATATAATAATGAAACTGATGAAATTTCAAATCTAGCATCAAATGTTAAACAAGAATCAAAAACACACTTTTTAGTAATGGAATTACTAGAAAGTTTTAATTATGATTTAGCTCTAAAAAATGCTGAAAAACTAAAAGATGAATCAATAAAAACATATTTACTAGGCTTTGATGCTCTCATTAATAATAATTTTGAAAAATCAAAAAAATACTTTGAAAATGAAACAAGTATTGTAGGGAAAATGGCATATTTTTTAAGCAGTCATAAACTAGATAAAAATTCTAAAATCCCCGAAGAAATAAAAAAATACGAAGCATTTGTAGAAAAATATGAATATAATTCAAATAGAATACTATCTAGTATGTTATCCGTTAATAATGAATTAATCCCCCTATTTTTTGCTTATAAAATAAACCCTTATAACGAAAATGCATTATTTAAAATAAGTAATATTTTAATAAAGAAAAAGGCATATCATACCGCATTAAAATTCGCCAAAGATATACCAAACGGTAGAATACATAATATAATTCGTACTAAATTAATTGATGCAATTCCTGCACAAAAAAAATATTATATTAATCAAATAATGGAAACAATAGATAAAAATGATCCATATTATTATATTGCACTAAGTATTAAACAAAAAAAAGAAAAGCAATACAAAGACTCCCTTGAAAGTATTAAAAAGGTAAAAGGTCTCGATGATGATTATTTATATCTGCTAAATTATGCAATTGCACTTGAAAGAAATGATATGTTCGAAGAATCAATTGATAAATTAAAACTTGCAAATAAAATATCAAATTCCGACCCAAACGTAGCAAATTATTTACATTATTTATCAATAGAGCAAAATATTGACCTAGAAAAAAGCCTTAATGAATTATTAGTTGCTTATAAAAATCTACCAAGTCCGCACATAGCAGATAGTGTTGGTTGGGCATATTACAAACTTGGAAAATATGATAAAGCATTAATTTATCTTGAAAAATCAGCAACTGAGTTATCAACAGATGGTGTTGTAAATAACCATCTAGGCAATTTATACCTTAAACTTGGACGAAAACGAGAAGCTATATTCCAATGGAACCGCGTAATCGATTTAGATGCTAAAAACGAATATATTGACATAGATAAAATAAAATCTAAAATAAAAAAATATGACAATTAATAAAATTGTAGCACCTGCAAAAATTAACCTAAATTTACACATTACAGGTAAAAATAAAGACAACTATCACCTACTAAGCTCCTTAGTTTGTTTTACTGAATTTGGCGATAAATTAGATATAAAACTAAGAAATGATAAGCAATTTAATTTAAAAATTATTGGTGATTATGCAAATTCTCTTTCAAATACTGATAACCTGATAATAAAAGGGGCTAATCTAATTGCAGAACAATTTGATGATTTTAAAGGTGCCGACATTATATTGAATAAAAAAATTCCTGTTGCAAGTGGAATTGGCGGTGGTTCAACTGATTGTGCAACCACAATAAAGACATTGTTGAAGCTGTGGAATAAGCAAGAACCAAAAAATATAGAAGAATTATTACTTTCCCTAGGCGCAGATATACCTGTTTGTTATTATGCTAAGGCGGTAATTATGCAAGGAATTGGTCAAGATTTAACACCTGTAAATATACCTTCTTTTTATATCGTTCTAGCAAATCCAAATATAGCAATCTCAACCAAAGAAGTTTTTAAAAAGTTTGCTCAAAACCCAGATATAAAAAATAATATTAATTTCAAATCAACCAACAATTATAATGATTTTTTAAAATCAATTGCAAACTCAGAAAATGTATTACAAAAACCAGCAGTCGAAATATGTAATAAAATACTAGAATTATTAGATAACATAGCCAATAGCGGAGCTGATGCTGTCGCAATGAGTGGTTCAGGTGCAACTTGTTACGGCATATATCCAGATAAACAATCGGCACTAAATGGTTTTAACAAAATTGATAATAAATATTGGAAAACTATTACAAGGGTAAAACTATGAGCAATAAAAAAAGTGATGAAGAATGGAAAAAAATACTTTCTGATGAATTATTCTATGTCGCAAGGCAAAAAGGAACACAACCACCCTTCGCAGGCAAATACACCGATGTATTTGACGACGGTACATATGTTTGTGCTTGTTGTGATGAACCTTTATTTTCTAGCGATACGAAATTTCCAACACATTGTGGGTGGCCTAGTTTCGCAAAACCAATATCACAAAAAAGTGTATCTGAACATATCGATAATTCACTAGGCACACAAAGAACTGAAATTGTATGTAGTTCTTGTGATGCTCATCTAGGGCATGTATTTGATGATGGCCCACAAGAAATGGGCGGACTGCGCTATTGTATCAATTCGATCAGTTTAAAATTAATTAAAAAATAATTTTATTTATAAATAATTTCTATAATTTCATACTCACGATTGCCACCTGGGGCTCTTACACTAACAACATCACCCTCTTCCTTGCCAATTAAAGACTTGGCAAGAGGTGATGATAAAGCTATCTTGTTTTGCTCCAAGTTAGCTTCTGGATCCCCAACAATTTGATATTTTTTTTCAGCATCTGTTTCACAATCAGCAATTACAACCGTAGCACCAAAACGGATTGTTTCGTGAGCTACTGCAACAGGGTCAATTACATCTGCCAATGATATTATTGCTTCAACCTCGGCAATTCTTCCCTCTATAAAAGATTGTTTTTCACGAGCAGCGTGATATTCAGCATTTTCAGATAAATCGCCGTGTTCTCTTGCCTCAGAAATAGCAGAAATTACACTTGGTCTTTCTTTGTCTTTTAAATTTTTAAGTTCTTTTTCTAAAACTTCATAACCTTGTTTAGTCATAGGTATTTTTTGCATAATCTCACCTTATTTAAAATATTGTTGTACTGATATTACATCAAAATCTGATTCCTGTTGTGCTTTTAATGCCTCTAATGTGGCATAGATTCCATTTACAGTAGTATAATAAGGTATTTTATTCATTAATGCAGATTGACGCAAGGATAAACTATCGTGAATACTAATTTTTGTTTTTACTGTGTTAAACATTAAATCAACTTCCATATTTTCCATAGCATCTAATACATTAGGTTGCCCTTCTACAACTTTATTTACACGGACTGCGTCTATGCCTTTTTCTTGTAGCGATCTAGCGGTTCCTCCGGTTGCGATAATTTTATAACCCATTTTAATTAAATCTTTTGCAACATTTAATATTTTACCTTTATCGTCATCTTTTACAGAAATAAATACCGTTCCTTTTTTCGGTAATTTCATTCCTGCACCTAGCTGAGATTTTAAAAATGCAATGCCGAAAGATTTATCAATTCCCATTACTTCACCAGTTGAACGCATTTCAGGGCCTAAAATAACATCAACCCCAGGGAAACGATTAAACGGGAAAACAGCTTCTTTCACAGCTATTGAATCACCTAAGGGTGATTTAGGCAAGTTCATATCAGATAATTTCTTGCCAACCATTAATAATGAAGCTATTTTTGCCACCGATACACCAGTTGCTTTTGCAACAAATGGCACTGTTCTTGAAGCACGAGGATTCACTTCTAGGATATAAACATTGCCATCTTGCACAGCAAACTGAACATTCATTAATCCAACAACATTTAATCCTTTGGCTAATAATTTAGATTGACGAGACATTTCATCTTGTAATTCTTTACTAAGAGTATAAGGAGGTAATGAACAAGCACTATCACCTGAATGAATTCCTGCTTCTTCAATATGTTCCATAATACCTGCAATATAAACTTCGCCGTCTTTATCACATAATGCATCTAGGTCAACTTCTATTGCATCGCGCAAATAAAAATCAATTAATACTGGACTATCACCTGATACTTGTACGGCAGTTGCCATATAATGTCTTAACGATTTTTCATCGTGGACGATTTCCATTGCACGGCCACCTAGTACATAACTTGGACGAACAACAACTGGATATCCAATATCACTAGCAATCTCAACCGCTCGTTCCACATTTGTTGCAATACCATTTGGTGGTTGTTTTAATCCAAGTTGATTTAATAATTCTTGGAATCTTTCACGGTCTTCTGCTAAGTCAATAGCATCAGGGGAAGTTCCTAAAATCGGGATACCCGCTTTTTCAAGAGATTGCGATAATTTAAGTGGAGTTTGCCCACCGAATTGTACAACTACCCCTACAACTTCACCTTTTTGTTGTTCACGACGAATTAAAGAAATAACATCTTCGTCCGTTAATGGTTCAAAATACAATCTATCCGATGTGTCATAATCCGTTGAAACTGTTTCAGGGTTACAATTTACCATTATTGTTTCATAACCAATACCAGATAATGCATAACAAGCGTGAACACAACAATAATCAAATTCTATACCTTGTCCGATACGATTAGGCCCACCGCCCAATATAATTATTTTCTTTTTATCAGATATTTTTGCTTCACATTGAGCTTTATTGACACCGTCACCTTCATAACAAGAATACATATAAGGTGTTTCACTTGGGAATTCCGCAGCACAAGTATCAATACGCTTGTAAACCGGCAAGACATCTAAATCATAGCGAATTTTTGCCACTTCATCAGATGTTTTACCTGATAGTTTTGCTAAACGAGCATCACAGAAACCCATTTTTTTCAAACGGTGAAGCTCTTGTTTATCTTTTGGTAAACCATTTTTCTTAACTTGTTCTTCTGTGTTTACCAAATCAGCAATGCTATTAATAAACCAAGGGTCAACTTTGGTTGCTTCAAATATTTGTTCTTTTGGCATACCGTATCTTAATGCTTGTGCAATTTTTAAAATACGGTCTGGTCGTTGTGGTCTTAGAGCTGATTCAACAGCTGATAAATCAACATTTCCATTTTCATCAATAGCGCAAGGTAATTCAACTTCATCTAGACCATTCAAGCCTGTTTCCATTGAACGAAGTGCTTTTTGTAGACTTTCATTAAATGTTCTACCGATTGACATTGCTTCACCTACTGATTTCATCGCAGTAGTTAAATTATCTTGTGCATCAGCGAATTTTTCAAATGTAAATCTTGGAATTTTTGTAACAACATAATCAATTGTTGGTTCAAATGATGCCGGAGTTACTTTTGTAATATCATTTTTAAGTTCATCTAGTGTGTAACCAACTGCCAACTTAGCGGCAATTTTTGCAATTGGGAAACCGGTTGCCTTTGATGCGAGTGCAGAAGATCTAGATACTCTTGGATTCATTTCAATTACAATCATTCGTCCATTTTCTGGATTAACCGCAAATTGTACATTTGAACCGCCGGTTTCAACTCCTATTTCACGCAATACAGCAATTGAAGCATTTCGCATTATTTGATATTCTTTGTCTGTTAAGGTAAGAGATGGGGCAATTGTAATACTATCGCCTGTGTGAATACCCATCGGATCAATATTTTCAATGGAACAAATAATAATACAGTTGTCATCGCGATCGCGCACAACTTCCATTTCGTACTCTTTCCAACCTAGTACAGATTCTTCTACTAAAACAGTGTTAACAGGAGATGCATCTAAGCCTTTTTGTAATATTTCATAATATTCATCTTTGGTATATGCAATACCGCCACCTGTTCCACCCATTGTAAATGATGGTCTTAGTATAGTTGGTAATCCTACGAATTCCAGAGCATCATCGGCTTCAGCCATAGATCCGATTTGTTTTGATTTTGGTGTATCAAGCCCGATTTTATCCATTGCTTTTTTAAAACGATCTCGGTCTTCGGCTTTATCAATTACATCAGCCTTTGCCCCTATCATTTCAATACCTAATCTTTCTAATGTACCGTTTTCTTCTAGTGCAAGTGCTGTATTTAATGCAGTTTGCCCACCCATTGTTGGTAATAAAGCATCTGGTTTTTCTTTTTCGAGAATTTTTGCAACAGTGTCAGGTGTAATTGGTTCGATATATGTTACATCTGCCATATCTGGATCTGTCATAATAGTTGCAGGGTTTGAGTTTACTAATATTACTTTATACCCCTCTTCTTTTAAAGCTTTAATAGCTTGGGTACCGGAATAATCAAATTCACAAGCTTGTCCGACAATTATCGGTCCTGCACCTATAATCATAATTGATTTAATATCAGTTCTTTTTGGCATATTTTTATTTATCCTATCAAGCAAAATAATTTAGTGTTTTAATCATTTTTAGCCTGCCCAAATCTAAATCGGCACAAACTTTTTAATATATACACTCTATTTTATACATTCGCAAGAAAAATTTGTATTCTGCAATTAATAAATAACAACATTTTTAAAATTACATTATTATTGATTTAAGTGCATTAATTTGTTAATTTTATATCTGTGAATTCGAGAAAAAAAGCGGGTATATATTATAATAAATAAATACAAAATATTATAGGGTTTAAAAAGATGATAAAAACAAAAGTATTTAAAAAATTAGTTCTTTTAATTAGTATAGCAATATTTTGCACAATTGGTGCAAAAGCAGAAACAATTGACAATGTAATTAAACGCGGTGAATTGCGTGTTGGTTTAAGTTCATTTGTGCCTTGGGCTTTTGTAAATAAAAATGGCGATTTAGTTGGCTTTGAAGTTGATGTTGCAAAAAAGTTAGCAAAAGATTTAGGAGTAAAAGTAAAAATAATTAATACGGCTTGGGATGGTATTATTCCGGCATTACAATCAGGAAAATTTGATGTAATAATCGGTGGTATGTCTGTTAAAACAAAACGAAATCTAGTTATTAATTTTACAGATAGCTACGCCGGAACAGATTACATTTTACTAACATTACCAAAACATAAAGATAAAAAATTTAAAGATTTCAATTCTCGTTCATTAAAATTCGCTGGTCGTCGCGGAGCAATACCAGCAAACTTGACTAAAAAACACTTTCCAAAAGCAAAACTATTACAATTTGATGATGATGGAGTTGCACTGCAAGAATTATTATCAGGCAAAGTTGATGCTATTATTGAAACATCAACATATGCAAGTATTGCCCTTGATAAGCATAAAGGCAAAGTTAATTATGTAGATGGTGGCAAAACAATTTATCAAGTACCTTCTTCCTTTGGTGTTCGTAAAGGTAATCACGATACTTTAAATGTATTTAATAACTGGATTCGTTCCCAAAAAAACAGTGGTTGGTTACAAAGCAAAGCACATTATTGGTTTAAAACTCGGGAATGGAAAAATCAAATTCCAAAATGAAGAAAAACATCAAACAGTATATTTATTCTAGTATAATATTAATAACAGTTTTTTATGTTTTATATGAGCTTTTTTCAACAAATAATTATCCTTGGCAGTGGTATAGTGTTTGGAAATATTTTGCTGTATATGACGAAGGTAAGTGGTGGGCCGGTGAATTCATATTTGGTATGGAAAAAACAATCTATATCGTATTAAGTTCAATATTATTATCATTTTTAATCGGTATAATAATTGCAATGGCAGGTTTTGCAAAAGGTAAAATTGCAAATGGGTTTGCTAAATTATATGTTACATTTGTTCGTAATACACCGGTACTAGTACAAATATATCTAACATATTTTATTTTAGCACCAATTTTAGGTATGGATAGATTTATAACCGGTATAATAGTGCTTAGTGTATACGAAGGTGCATTTGTTAGTGAAATTATCAGGGGTGCTATTGAATCGGTAAATCGCGGGCAATGGGAAGCTTCATATAGCCTAGGTATTAATAGATTTTACACCGCGCGAAAAGTAATATTACCGCAAGCAATGCGTTTATTAATTGCACCAATGACAAATGTATCAATTAATTTATTAAAACATTCATCTATTGTTTCTGTTATTGCCGTACAAGACTTAACAACTGTTGGTCGCGATTTAATTTCAGAAACATATTTAACAATGGAAATTTGGATTGCAATAGCCTTTTTATATTGGTCTTTATCGTCTATTTTTGCGATTATCGGCAGGATAATTGAAAAGCAAATTAAATGGAATAATTAAATGATTAATATTATTAAAAATATATTAAATTATAAATGGCATATATCAGATATAATCACTACCGCAATTTTAATAATGTTTATCAGCACTATTTTAATAAGTAGTATAGATTTTTCTTATGACTGGAATTGGTCAACACCACTGGGTTATATGGGGTTATTTTTAATTGGTTTATTAAACACACTAAGATTATTTTTTATATCAATGCTTATTGGCATTACTTTTGGATTATCACTTGCAATATTCCGTATTAGTAACAATCACGGCTTAAATTTATTAGGTACAGTGTATATAAATTTTGTAAGAAATATTCCGCCATTAGTATTTTTATTTATATTTTATTTCTTTATATCAGAACAAATATTTCCAAAATTAGGATTAACACCCGAATTATTCGAGAATTTTACTGCTTTAAAATGGTTGTTCGGCGAAGGAGTATATGGTGCAAATCTAATTTCGGCGGGAATTTGTCTGGGGTTATTTGAATCGGCATTTTTTGCTGAAATAATACGCGGAGCAATAAAATCTGTGCCTACTGGACAGTACGAAGCAAGTTTAGGACTGGGCTTTAATTATCTACAAACAATAAGAAAAATTATCTTGCCACAAGCACTTGCCAAGTGTTATCCATCGCTAGCTGGGCAATCAATAATAGCGCTTAAAAACACTTCCATTGCATCATTAATATCTGTGAAAGATTTAGTATTTTCAGGGGTAGAAGTAGTAACTTCCACTCGTAGTATTTTTGAAGCTTGGATAATAGTTGCTATTATATACTTTATTTTATGTTTCACTATGACAAAGTTTTTTAACTACTATGAAAAAAAGATAGAAAACAAATATATTTAGGATTTTACTTCCCAAGAACCATTTGGTTTTCTACATGCTTTTCCTTTTACAACTTCTTTTTTACCGCGATGATTGATTGTTTGTGTGAAAAATCGGCAAGTAGTATCTAGTTCGTCTATATATTTCGTCTCTTCAACTTTGAATTCACCATATGAATTATCAGATGGATTATTCCACCTACCCACATCACCATCAACACCTGTTTCTAAAACATCTTGTGTAGTATCATTTAATTTTCTTTGTGAATCCTCGTTAATCTTGCTAAACATCTTAGAACCAAATTCACTACCTAGATAAATACCAACACCTGTGCCGACAACTCTACCTAATTTATTAGAAACCTCAGAACCAAGGTTACCGCCAACTACACCACCTATTGAACCGCCAACTATACTGCCGATTTCACTGGATTTACAAGCTGAGAGAATAATAACCGAAATTACAAAAATTATTTTTTTCATATTAATTCCTTTTCAATATTTAACATAACTTTATTTTCTAAGTCGTAGTTTGTGTCTTCAAACCCGATAATTTTTTTTAGTCTAATTATACTATTAGTTATAAATACACTATCAGCAGTTTTCATATGTTCAATCTTAACATCAGTTTCAGCAACATTTAAATTATTTTTCTTGGCTATATTTAAAACAACAGAACGAATAATTCCTGGTAAACAGCCTGATTTTAAAGACGGAGTTATTAAGTTATTGCCTTTAATTAAAAATATATTAGCCGTTGTTGTACAAGAAACATTACCTTTAATGTTCAACATTAAGGCATCGCCAAAACCTTTCATCTTTGCATCATTAAAAGCCATTATAGAATCAGTATAATTTAACATTTTAAATGACGATAGAGGCGATTTTTCATTGCGAATATAACTAGTAGTACAAATTTTAACCGGTGCTTGGAACCTATCAACAACTGATACAGAAATGACAACTGTTGCTTTTAATTCGTTATTAAAGGCAATGCCCCTTTTACCACAACCACGACTTACTGTTAATCGCACGACACCGCAGGACAATTTATTTTCTTCGAAAAGTTTTCTGGTAGCATTAATTAAATCATTATGACTATAAGAAATATTTATATATAAAAATGATAATGTTGATTTTAATCTTATCATATGCATTTCAAATAGTTCAATATTTCCATTATCAAAATACATAGTTTCGAAAATACCATCACCCAATGTAAATCCCCTATCGCTAGAAGATATTGCATTTTGAGCATCAACTATTTTACCATTTATCCAAATTTTATTCATAAAATAACCTTAATCTATAAATGAATTATAGACAATACAATTATTTGGCAATATTATTTTTTTAATTACGACTATTTGCAATGTCAATAAAGTTCTCTATCATTAATCTACCGTGTTCAGACATTATAGATTCAGGGTGAAATTGCAACCCATATACATTATAAATCTTGTGCTGAAATGCCATTATTTCATTATCATTAGTTTTAGAATTAATTTCGAGTTCGTTATTATCTTCTAAATCAACAATCAAAGAATGATATCTTGTAACAACAGTTGGTGATGCAATACCTTTAAACAAGCCGTTACCGTTATGAAAAATTTTTTCAGTTTTCCCGTGTATAGGTTTAATTGCTTTATTAACTTTACCACCGAAAAACTGCCCTATTGCCTGATGTCCCAAACACACCCCAAGAATAGGATATTTTTTGTGTAATTTTTCAATTAATTCCAAACATATTCCAGATTCATTTGGACTGCACGGCCCTGGTGATAAAATAATGCCTTTTGGGTTAATATTTTCTATTTCTGATATTGTTATTTTATCATTACGAAATACTTTTATGTCTTGGCCGTATTCAACCGCATAACGGGCAAGATTATAAACAAAACTATCATAATTATCAATTAATAATATCATTTGAACACCTTAATCATTTTATCTGCTTTTACCATTGTCTCTTCATATTCTGATTCAGGTTTACTGTCACTAACAATACCCCCGCCGGCATTAAACGAGGCAACATTATCTTTTAAAGTCATAGTTCGAATTGCAATATTAGTATCCATCACACCGTCGAAACCAATATAACCTATACAACCACAATAAACACCACGGTTACAAGATTCAAGTTCAGCTATAATTTCTTGTGAACGGATTTTTGGCGCCCCTGTAATAGAGCCACCCGGAAAACAATTTTTTAATAAATCAAACACATTTTTATCTTCTTGTAATTCACCTTTTACAGTACTCACCAAATGGTGTACCGATTGATAACTTTCAAGGCCACAAACATTCGGCACTGAAATACTGCCTGCTTTACAAACCCGTGATAAATCATTACGCATCAAATCAACAATCATTATATTTTCAGCTCTGTCTTTTTCTGATTTTAATAAATCATCACTAAATTTTTTATCTTTTGCTAAGTCATCACTTCTAGGTGCCGTTCCCTTAATAGGTCTTGTTTCAACTACCCGCGCACAATTAACTTCAATAAACCTTTCTGGTGATGACGAAGCGATAACAAAATTATCACAATCAATATATGCAGAAAACGGAGCTGGATTAATATGACTAAGATATTGATACACTTGTAATGGACTAGCCCCGTCATAATGCACTTTAAATGGTTGTGTCATATTTGCTTGAAATATATCGCCATCGTAAATGTAATCTATTACCTTGCTTACACTTTTTTCATATTCTTTTTTAGTAAAATCAGTCATTATTTGTGAAGATTTTTTTGGTTGAACTAAATCAAAATTAGTAACTTTTTTTATTTTATTATAGATAAAATCAATTGTTTTATTTGCATCTTGATTAAAACCACATGCTGTAATAAATACCTTTTTTTCTTTGTGGTCAAATGATACAACCCAATCATATATACCAATAACCATATCATCATAATCAGATAGCGTTTGATTCAATGGTATATTTTCTAAATAAGAACCGATTTCATAAGAAAAATAGCCCATTGCTCCACCTTGAAAAGGCGGTAAATCTTTGTTTGTTTCAATTTTATAATCTTGCATAAATTTATTTAAAACATCAAACGGATTTAAATCATAAGGTTGTTTATTTATTTTTTTATGATTGAAAAAAACATCTCCGTTTAATGCATTAAAAACTGCAAAAGGATTTGCGGAAATAAAAGAATAGCGCCCCAAATCTTTTATCTTATTATCAGATTTACTCGGTAAAGTTGAATGTAATGCGCATAAAAAGCTACTACCATCAAAACAGTTTAAAATCTGTGATGGATCTATCCAATAATCAAGTGTCTTGTACAAAATTTTATTCATAAATTTTAGCTGGATTAAAAACTTTTTTGATAATATTATTTAATAATTTATTACTATAATATCGATTAAACTCTTTATTTCTTGCCATTATTTTTTTAACTCTTTACTTTAACAACTACAAAATATAATATAATAATTACTCTCAAATTATAAAGTATGCAAGTAATTTAAAGAGATATGGCAAATAAATTAATATAATTATTAAATAAAAAAGGTAATAAATATGTACGACTATGATTTACTTGTTATCGGTGCTGGTTCTGGTGGTGTAAGGGCTTCTAGAATGGCATCATCTGACCTAGGTTTAAAAGTAGCCATTGTAGAAGACAATATGATGGGGGGAACTTGTGTAAATGTTGGCTGTGTCCCAAAGAAATTATTTACTTATGCTGGTGATTTTGCACACTCATTAGAAGATGCAAAAGGATATGGCTGGAATTACAAAAATCAATCTTTTGATTGGAAAATTTTGCGTAAAAACAAAGACAAAGAAATAAAAAGATTAAATAATGTATATGAAAATATGCTAAAAAATGCAGGGGTTGATATAATAAATGGATATGCAACTTTTGTTGACAAAAATACAGTCCGTATTAATAATAAAAACTATACCGCGGAACGAATATTAATTAGTGCCGGTGCAACCACTAGTTTGCCTGATACAAGTGGAATTGAGCATGCAAAAACATCTTTTGATGCATTTTACTTAGATAAATTGCCAAATGAAGTAATTATTGTAGGTGGCGGATACATAGCCGTAGAATTTGCGAGTATTTTTAATAATTTAGGTGCAAAAACAAAATTATTATTACGAGGCGATAGAATATTAAGAGAATTTGATAATGAAACTGTTGATTTTGTTAGTAATCAAATGCAAGAACTAGGTATTGAAATTATTTACAATACAGATATCAAAAAACTTAGCAAAAAAAATAATAAAACAATTTGCCACACAGATAAAAAAGATTTTTCAGCCGAACTAGTGATGTATGCAACTGGTCGCAAACCACATACTGATAAATTAGGTCTACAACAAGTTGGGGTTAAGACAAGAAACGGAGCAATTAAAGTTAATGATGATTTCCAAACCAACATACCATCTATTTATGCATTAGGTGATGTTATAGATAAAATGCAATTAACTCCTGTTGCACTAAGTGAAGCGATGACTTTCCTAAACCGTGTTTACGGCGATAAAACAAAGAAAATGGATTATAAAAATATTCCAACGGCTATATTTTGCTATCCCAATATGGCAACCGTGGGTTTAAGTCAAGAACAAGCAACTGAACAAGGATATAAATTTGATATTTATAAATCAAATTTCAAACCTATGAAAAATACAATTTCTGGGTCAAATTGTCGTTCATTTGTAAAATTAATCGTTGAGAAAAATACTCAAAAAGTACTAGGTGTGCATATGATTGGTGATGATGCTAGCGAAATAATTCAAGGAATGGCAATCGCTGTAAAAGCCGGATTAAAAAAATCAGACTTTGACAACACAATTGGTATACACCCAACATCCGCCGAAGAATTTGTTACTATGCGTACACCTTCATAAATACTTAACTAAATAAAGAATTTTGTTTATTTTTTATATTTTTTTGATTATTATTGTTCAGTATCAACAACAATCTAAGGATAGTAAACAATGACAAACGGCTGGGCTCCTAATTCTTGGCGGGAAAAACAAGTTTTACAAATACCAAAATACCCAAATCAAGAATTACTTGTAAAAGCAGAACAAATCATTGCTAAACAAGCTCCGCTTATATTTGCCGGTGAAGCAAGGAATCTGAAAAAACACCTAGCAAAAGTTTGTCGCGGAGAAGCGTTTTTATTACAAGGTGGTGATTGTGCTGAATCTTTCCGAGATTTTTCTGCCAATAATGTAAAAGATAATTTTAAAATAATCTTGCAAATGTCAATTATCTTAACTTTTGCCGGTTCTATGCCAGTGGTAAAAATTGCGCGTATGGCTGGGCAATTTGCAAAACCTCGCTCATCTGATACACAAGTAATAAACGATATAGAATTACCATCTTATCGTGGTGATATAATTAATAGTGCAGATTTTAAAGCAGAAAAAAGAATGCCAGACCCTATGCGTATGGTTCGTGCATACAATCAATCAGCATCTACATTAAACTTGTTACGAGCATTTGCACAAGGTGGTTTTGCTGATTTACACAAAATCCACGCTTGGACACAAGATTTCGTAAAAGATAGTAAAGCTGGTGAAAAATTCTCTAAGCTAGCCTCACAAATTGACGATGCGTTAAATTTTATGCAATCGTGCGGAATTACATCTGAGCATGTAAAACAAATAAGAGAAACTGATTTATATACATCACACGAAGCGTTATTATTAGGCTACGAAGAAGCTCTTACTCGCAAAGACAGTGTAACAGGTAAATGGTACAATACATCAGCTCATATGTTATGGATTGGCGAAAGAACAAGAAAACCGAATATGGCACACGCTGAATTTTTCCGCGGGATTGAAAATCCGATCGGTATAAAATGTGGGGCAAATATAACAAGTGACGAAGTTATAGAAATGTGTGATATACTAAACCCACATAACGAAGAAGGTCGTCTAACACTAATTATACGAATGGGTGCAGATAATATATCGGAAAAATTACCTAGTTTAATTCGTAAAGTAAAAAGCGAAGGTCGCAATGTAATATGGTCTTCCGATCCTATGCACGGAAATACCATAAAATCGTCAACCGGATATAGAACAAGAAAATTAGAAAGTATTTGGAAAGAAATTGAAACATTCTTTGATATACATAAAGCCGAGGGAACCTATGCTGGTGGAGTTCATCTTGAAATGACTGGGAAAAATGTGACGGAATGCACCGGCGGAGCAATTGGTATAACAGAACAAGATTTATCAGATCGATATTATACTTTTTGTGATCCAAGGTTAAATGCAGAACAAGCATTAGAAATATCATTTCTAATTGCTGATAAAATAAAAAAAAATAAATCTTAAAAAGAGTAGAAAATGACTAAATTAAAAATTGCTATTTGCCAAACAAGTCCTTATGTCGGTAATTTTGACAAAAATTACGAAACAATAAAAAAATCGTATGAGTATGCAACTCAAAACAATTGTGATATAGCAGTGTTTGCCGAAGGTACAATACACGGATATTATGCTTTTGATTTATTCCAATCAAAACACTTTATAGATGCTTGTATGGAAAAAATAAACGATATTGCAGAACTTACAAAAAACAATAAAACTGCTATTATTATAGGTTCAGCAACAAAATCAAAAACGGAATTACCACTAAATTCAGCAATTGTGATGATAGATGGAAAAGTCGTGCATATGACACACAAAAGAAGACTTGCTAATGAAAGTGCTTGTATTGACTCTCGCCAATTTGACACAGGTCTACCAAAAAAACCATTTACAATAAATGGGGTGAAAATATCGATGCCAATTTGCCATGATATTTGGAACGAACAAAACTGTATAGATATTATACAAGATTCAGAATTAGTAATTTCAATAAATGCATCTCCTTATTATTATGGTAAATTATCAAAAAGACATAATGTGGTTAAATCACTTGCAACAAAAATGAAAATTCCATTTATTTATATGAATGATGCCGGTGCGTATGATGGTGTATTAAACGAAGGTGGTTCTTTTGCATATAATCCAGATGGAAGTCTAGCTATGCAACTACCGCAATTTAAAACTAAAAATACAATTATTAATTATGATAACGGTGTATTATCATCAGATGAAAATAAAGAAATACCCGAAGACGAAGATAATTTTTGCCCAACAATTTGGGAAGCGTGTTGTTTTGGATTAAAACAATATGTTGATAAAAATAGGTTTAATGGTGTTGTCTTGGGTCTATCAGGTGGAATAGATAGTGCAATAACCGCAACAATAGCTGTTGATGCACTAGGAGCAGAAAAAGTTCACACAATAATGATGCCAAGTCGATATACATCAAAAGATTCACTAGATGATGCAAACGAATTAATTAAAAATCTAGGTGTTACCAACGAAGTTATAGATATTGAGCCTATGGTAAATGTATTTGAAAAAAGCTTTAAAAATCTAATGCAAGGTACACAAGCAGATGCCACAGAAGAAAACATACAAGCGCGAATTCGTGGTAATATTATTATGTCTGTATCGAATAAATTTGGTTATTTAGCCTTAACAACAGGAAATAAATCAGAAAATGCTGTTGGTTATGCAACTTTATACGGTGATATGTGCGGTGGCTTTAATGTTGTAAAAGATATTTATAAAACTGATATATTTAAAATATGTAAATGGCGAAATAAAGATAAAGAAATAATACCAAATAACATAATATCAAAACCTCCGAGTGCAGAATTAAGGGAAAATCAAACTGATCAAGATAATTTGCCGGAATATGAAGTTCTAGACGAAATATTAAAATGTTTTATCGAAGAAAGAAAAAGTGTTAAACAAACTATTAAATTAGGTTTTGATAAAGATACAGTAGAAAAAATTTGGAAATTGTTACACATAGCAGAATATAAAAGAAAGCAATCAGCAGTCGGTTTAAAATTAACTAGTTGTGATTTCGATTATGATAGACTATACCCTATAAGTAACGATTTTATATGGCACGAACTTAAAAAGGATAAATAATGACAAGAGTAAGATTTGCACCATCGCCAACTGGGAAATTACATATCGGTAATACAAGAATTGCATTATTCAATTACTTGATTGCAAAAAAGAATAATGGCGATTTTATACTTCGCCTTGACGATACAGATTCTGAGCGAAGCACACAAGAATTTGCTGATGGATTATTAAAAGACTTAGAATGGTTGGGATTAAAGCACGACCATACATTTAAACAATCAGATAGAATGGATAGATACAACGAAGTTTTACAACAATTAAAAGATATGGGAAGAGTCTATGATTGTTATGAAACACCAGAAGAATTATCGTTAAAAAGAAAAAATCAAATTGCATCGGGAAAACCGCCTGTATATGACCGTGCCTCTTTAAAATTATCAGAACAAGAAAAACAGGAAAAACAAAAAAAAGGTATTAAACCACATTGGCGTTTTCTGTTGAACGAGGAATCTATGTCTTGGAATGACCTATCAAGGGGTGAAACAAAATTCGAAGCTGAACACTTATCAGACCCAGTCCTTGTACGAGAAGATGGCAGACCCCTATTTACCTTAACAACCGTAGTTGATGATATGGATGAAAAAATAACACATATCGTAAGGGGTGACGACCACGCAACCAATACAGCTGTGCAAATACAAATATTCAAAGCATTAGAAAGCCATATTCCTGAATTTGGGCATCTACCTTTAATTTCTGGAAAAGATGGTGATAAAATGTCTAAAAGACTAGGTAACGGGGCTATTTCATCTTTAAGAGAGAATGAAATTGAGCCAATTACATTATTATCGGCACTTGCTAGATTGGGGACTAATTTTAATGCTGATGGTAGTGAAACTATGGAGCAATTAATTAATGAATTTGATATGGATAATTACAGTCGCTCAATGCCGAAATTTGATATTGAAGAACTAGAAAAACTAAATTCAAAGTTTATTAATAATATGGATTTTGATATAGTTAAAGATAGGTTACCTAAACAGGCAAATGTTGAAGTTTGGGAAATAATAAAAAGCAATATTTCAAAATTATCACAGGCAAACCTATGGTTGGATGTGATTAACAAGGATATTAAAACTGTAATTGAAGAACCTGATTTTATCAAAACAGCACTATCTTTATTACCAGATGGAGAAATAAAAAAAGATTCTTGGAAAAATTGGACTAATATTATTAAAGCTGAAACAGGTAGAAAAGGTAAAGATTTATTTATGCCTTTACGCCTTGCTATTACGGGACAAAAACAAGGCCCAGAAATTGGTTTATTATTACCTTTAATTGGGCGAGAAAAAGTTATAAAAAGGCTGTCATAAAATATATGTTAAAAATTTTTAATACTGCAAAAAATAAGAAAATTGATTTTATACCTATAAATAAAGATGAAGTAACAATGTATGTTTGCGGGCCAACTGTATATGATTATATACATATTGGTAATGCCCGCCCTATTATTGTATTTGATGTTTTATATAGATTATTATCAAGTATTTACCCAAGTGTTAAATATGTTCGTAACATAACAGACATAGATGATAAAATTAATTCAAAAGCATTACAAAATAATGAAACAATTTTCGAACTAACAAAAAGAACTGAAAATCAATTCATTAAAGACTATAAAGATTTAAATGCAATCAAGCCGGACATAGAACCCCGCGCAACTGAACATATTGATGAAATGATTGAAATGATTCAACAGCTGATTGAAAATAAAAATGCGTACGAGGCGAAAAAACATGTATTATTCCGTGTAAAATCTTGGGATAAATACGGTAAATTTGCTAACAAAAGTTATGACGAACAAGAACACGGGGCAAGAGTTGAAGTAGCCGATTATAAACAAGACCCTGCCGATTTTGTGCTTTGGAAACCATCAAGCGATGATGAACCAAGTTGGGATAGTCCTTGGGGTAAAGGTCGCCCTGGGTGGCATATTGAGTGTTCTGCAATGGTTAAAAAACATTTAGGTGAAAATTTTGATATTCACGGTGGTGGTCTTGATTTAATATTTCCACATCACCAAAACGAAATAGCTCAATCTTGTTGTGCAAATAAATCAGATAAATTTGCAAATTACTGGATGCACAATGGATTTTTAATGAGTGAAGGACAAAAAATGTCAAAATCTCTTGGTAATTTTTACACTATTAATGAATTACTAAATGAATTTTCGGGCAATGCAATTAGATTAGTTTTATTATCAACCCATTACCGCAAACCGCTTGATTTTACGAAGTCAAAACTAATTGAAGCTGAAAACTTAATAAATAAATTATCTGATTTTATTAATAAAAATAAAAATGAAAAACAAGATAAAAATATAGATGAATTTAAAAATGCACTTTGCGATGATTTAAATACTCCACTTGCTATTTCAATAATGTGGAAATATCAAAAAGAAAAGCAAATTGGTAAATTATTAAAATCTATTGAATTATTAGGCTTTGATATAAAAAATTCTGATA
>Ga0315324_10000009_pt1 | contig 100979 bp, 87 predicted proteins | sample M150021515metaG_FD_203919 | JGI IMG/M metagenome (GOLD analysis project Ga0315324, IMG submission 203919) | Ammonia-oxidizing marine archaeal communities from Monterey Bay, California, United States - M1 500m 21515 | ecosystem: Environmental > Aquatic > Marine > Intertidal zone | place: USA...
AGGATCACTTTTAAAGGCCAGTAGCGAGGGCATAGAGACCCATGTAGTTGTTATGACTGATGGCGCTTTGGGTGGTGAGGCCGAGAATTTGGTGGCAGTTCGAAATCAGGAAGTGCAGGCGGCGACGTAAATGCGCTGGAATTCTTCCTGGTTCAAAATGGCGCTGATACAGATGTCATTATCGAAACTAAGGCATTCGGCTCTGAAAGTGGTAGTGATTTTACTACAATCACTTTGATTGGAACTGATGTTACTGATCTGGCTGTTGCTGACGGCTTCATCACTATCGCCTAAGTTTAAAATAGCAAAAGGCGAGCACTTACTTTCGAGTAGGCCAGTAGCCTAGTATCTACCAAGATACTACAAATTGAAGAACCCTCAGTTCACTTGAACTGGGGGTTTTTCTTTTTCTGCGGCGGGTTATTATTGAGCTTGGTTTAGAATCGATGAGAGATAAGCCTTGGCGTTGGTCATTAAAACTAAATTGCAGGGCTAAGCGACTAATGTTGGGTGGGCTTTGTTACTCTATATTACTAACGGGAATGAATTACGTGGAAGCCAAAATGTCAGCGATTCTGCTTAATCGATATACTTTAAAAATAGCATTTACAGTTATTTTGATTCTAGCAACAGTATCGGTATCTGCTCAGGACCCAATTGATCCTCTTAGTGGGATGCCGCAGCCTGCTGGTAGCCAGAATTTCACGCTATTTGAAACCATTGAATCCCCGAGAAACCAAAACAGAACCACAAACCGCCCTAACCGTGAATCCCGGGTGACCACGGCCAAACCTGAATTTACATTGCTTGGTGTTTCAAGAATTGCTGGTAAATATTCCGCAATATTGAAACACAAGGATGGCGAGAGCCTAATCGTTAAAGCTGACCCCGGTGCCAATACACTAATTCCCGAGCACAGCGACTATTCTATTGTGGATGTGTCTGCTGCCAGTGTCTCAATTCGCTATCCCGGCAACAATGCCTGTGTTGAGTTCAACGACCTTGGGGTGAGCTGCAACAGTGCGGCGAATATCGCTGAACTTAGCCTCGCAAACGCGGAGCCAATTGCCGGTAGAAACCCAAGCGATAGCCAGGCGACAGCCTCTGAGCCTCAAACGGAATCCAATGGGGATGGGGGGGCTATCGAAGGGCGGAGTGCGCCGCGCAATCCCTTTCAGGCGCTCAGGAATGCTAACCGCAACGACACTGCAGCAGAGGCTGGAACCACAGCCGCCGGTACTGACGGAGCACGCTTTACCCCCAGGCGCATAAAACCGGAAGATGTCCCGGAAGGTATGCGTATAGTCTCTACACCTTTCGGTGATAGACTGGTCGAGCAATAAACAGTTGAAAAATAAACAGCCGAACAATAAACAGTTGAATAATAAACATTAGTGCGCTGTAGATTATAGGTGCAGCTTAACGCTCCGGGCTCAGGTGCCAGTTGAAAGACCACAACGATATTTCACTTTCCATTTCAGTCGTGTGCTACAACTCCAGCGAAAAAGAGCTGCGAGTACTCATCAGCTCAATACTCAATGCGATTACAGCTCTTAAGCGTTGTATCAACACCCTGCCGATACCAATTTTCTTGATCGATAATTCGGAAAATAAAGATCTCTCACTGGAAATGTTTGCTGATTTGCAGCAACAGGCGATTGAGCTGGGGGTCGAACTAAAACTTCTGCAGGGCCACGGGAATATAGGTTATGGGGCTGCGCACAACCTTGTAATTAAAGAATTGAATAGCGATTACCATTTGTTATTAAACCCAGATTTGGATTTGGGTGCAGAAAGCCTGGTTTCAGGTATCACATACATGCAGCAGAATGATGAAGTGGTTATGGCTGGCCCTTCAGCAAAGTATGAGAACGGAGAAAAACAATACCTTTGTAAGCAGTACCCTTCAGTATTTACCTTTCTGGTGCGGGGCTTTTTTCCCGAGTCCATTAAAAAACTATTCCATAAACGGCTGGCTAAATTTGAAATGCATAAGCTTTCTGACAGCGAAGCCAGTGCTGGCATTCCGATTATTAGTGGCTGTTTCATGTTATGCCGAAGCGAGGAGCTGAAAAAGGTACAGGGCTTTGATGAAAGCTATTTTCTGTATTTCGAGGATTTTGATCTTTCACTACGAATAGCAGCCTTGGGTAAAATTGCCTATGTTCCAGCAATGCGGATAACGCACACAGGGGGAAATACAGCCAGAAAAGGTTGGAGGCATATTAAAATGTTCGCTCGCTCTGGCATTCGATTTTTTAACACACATGGCTGGCGCTTTTTCAGTCAGGTTGGGTAGCTCGGCGGTAGTTACAGCAGGCTATCGTTACAATAAAAAGTGAAGGCCGGCTAGAGCTAAAGATAGAAACAAAAACCAGAAAGCAATTAAGAAGACAATAAACAAACAAGAACGTTAGCCGTTGGTGAAAGCTATCAGCAATACTAAACAAAAAATACTTGTTACAGGCGCTACCGGCTTTATTGGCCTGGCGTTGTGTAATCGCCTCGTGAATGAGCATTTTGATGTGCGGGTCTTGTTGCGCAACCCTGTCAAAGAAAAGCACCTACCTGCGGCCCTGCAGGCAGAGCTTGTGTTGGGAAACCTTCTGGATAGCGGCAGTCTGCAGGCAGCCTGTGCTGGTGTAGATATTGTATTGCATTTGGCGGGGACTGCGCACGTGAGCAGTCATGCTGAGCAGAGCGTTGACAATGATGCGAATTTTACCGGCAGCGCAAACCTGATTGAAGCGGCGATTGAGCAAGGCGTTAAACATCTGGTTTTTTTGAGTAGCAGTTTGGCGGCAGCAGCAGAAATGAACGACGGGGACATCACTGCCTATGGTCGGGCGAAAAGGGCAGTTGAAATCAAATTGCTTGAGGCGGCTCGTCAGGGCCAACTCACTAGCACAATCTTACGTTCGGTAAATGTCTACGGCGTTGGAATGAAGGGCAATATAGCGGCGATGATTTCGCTGATTCATCGCGGTCTTATGCCCCGCTTGCCGGTATTGGACAGCCGTATTTCCCTGCTTGGGGTTGAAGATCTGGCAAGTGCTATTTTGCTTGCGGCTAATACTGATCGAAGTTCTCAGGACTCTCAGGTTTCTCAGATTTATACCGTGACCGATGGCCGGGTATATCCCATAACGGCGATAGAAGAAGCTATTTATCAGGCGCTGGGCAAAAGATTGCCGAGGCGGAAGACGCCAGCTGTGATACTATACGCGGGCGCTGTGCTGGCCGGAATAATGGCTAAAATACTAGGGCGTAGAAGCAGTATTAGTGGCCGAACCTATCGCAACCTGACGACAGATAATCTATTTTCAAACGATAAAATCTGTGCCGAACTGGGGTTTAAGCCCTCCAGCAATCTGTACGGGATGTTGCCGCAAATTGCAGAAGAAATAGTGGAAAACAGAATAGAAAACAGAGCAAAGAAGTAGTCCCAATTTAAGGAACTAAAAAGATTAAGGAATGAGAAAAGACATGACCAAAGGAATCATCCTAGCCGGGGGCAGTGGAAGCCGCCTTCACCCGATGACGCTGGCTGTAAGCAAGCAGCTAATGCCGGTGTACGACAAGCCCATGATCTACTATCCGCTGTCGACGCTTATGCAGGCGGGTATCAAAGAAATCCTGATTATTACCACTCCTGAAGATGCCGCTGTTTACGAAGCGCTACTTGGCGACGGCAAGAAGTGGGGACTGGATATTTGCTATCGGCAGCAGCCAAAACCAGAAGGCCTGGCACAAGCCTTCCTGATTGGTGAAGAATTCATTGGCGATAGCAGAGTTTGTTTAGTGTTAGGGGACAATATTTTCTACGGCAATAGAATTGAAGATACCTTAAAAAATGCAGTGAACCAGAAAGAAGGCGCCAGTGTGTTTGCTTACTACGTCACAGACCCAGAGCGTTATGGCGTTGTTGAGCTGGATGATGATAACAATGCTATTGGCCTTGAAGAAAAGCCAGAGAATCCTAAATCGCACTATGCGGTAACTGGCCTGTATATGTACGACAATGATGTTATCGAAATCGCCAAGTCTATTAAGCCATCGGCCAGAGGCGAGCTTGAGATTACCGATGTAAATAAAGTCTATCTTGAACGCAAAGCACTGCGAGTTGAGTTGTTTGATCGGGGCACGGCTTGGCTGGATACCGGAACCATACAGTCCTTGTTAGATGCTGCAAATTTTATTCGCGTATTGGAAGAGCGGCAGGGGCTGAAGATTGGTTGTCCTGAAGAAATTGCTTTTCGGCAAGGCTTCATCGATGCAGCCCAGCTAACCCAGTTAGCCCGGTCATTAGGCAAGAGCGGCTATGGTCAATATCTACTACAGTTGCTTGAACACAAACACTAATACAGAAAATCATTAAATTGAGCTTTAGTAAAATCTGCAGTAAGCATCTTCATTAAGGCCTTAAGAATAGTCTCAAATTTCCATTTATGAAAATTATTGAAACCACAATACCTGACATATTGATTTTTGAACCCACAGTTCATGGCGATGAACGTGGCTACTTCATGGAAACATTCCGCGAGTCCTGGTTCCAGAAAAATGGAATCGATGTTCGTTTTGTTCAAGACAACCAGAGCCGGTCAGCACAGGGCACTCTACGGGGATTGCACTATCAGCTGAGGCAGGCGCAAGGAAAACTTGTGCGTGTGATATCCGGCGAAGTGTTCGATGTTGCTGTGGACATGCGCAAAGATTCAGACACCTTTGGCCAGTGGGTGGGTGAGATATTGTCAGCGGAGAATAAGAGGCAGCTATGGGTGCCGCCTGGTTTTGCCCACGGCTTTTATGTGGTGAGTGAATCCGCAGAACTATACTACAAATGTACCGATTACTACTGCCCAGAACATGAGCATAGCCTGTCATGGAATGACCCTGCCGTTGGTATTGAATGGCCATTAGTAAGCGATTCCCCTCTACTTTCAGCCAAGGATAGCGCTGGCCTGCTATTGGCTGAAGCGCCGCATTATCCTGTCAGCTCATGACTGCACCGCTAATTGTTGTTGCTGGCGCCTCAGGGCAATTGGGGCAAACACTGAGCCGTTGCTGGGCCAAGTCTCCTATTTCTGGATATCAATTCGTCGCTCTGGATAGAGCCGGGCTGGATGTTGGCAAAGCTGATAGCGCAAGAGAAGTTTTAGCGGAATTAAAGCCTGCGGTCATCATCAATGCAGCAGCTTATACGCAGGTCGATAAGGCAGAGTCCGATAGCGATAATGCCTATCTTATTAATGAAAAGGCAGTGGCGACACTGGCTGCCTGGGCGCTTGAGAATGAAGCCCGAATTCTCCACGTATCTACTGACTTTGTGTTTGATGGCGCGAGTAAGATACCCTATCTCCCGGATCAGCAAACAAGGCCGCTAGGAGTCTATGGTGCATCAAAGCGGGCCGGTGAAGAAAAGATAGAAGCGTTGGTCAGCGATCACTGTGCAATTATTCGTACCTCCTGGCTTTATTCAGAATATGGCAGTAATTTCGTCAAGACCATGTTGCGGTTAATGGGCGAGAAAGAAGTACTTTCTGTAGTTGATGATCAGTTTGGATCACCGACCTCCACTCATGGCTTGGCAAATTTAATTTTTGCTATGATTCGCAAAGAACGGTATCAAGGCATTTACCACTGGACGGATGGTGGCAGCATTAGCTGGTTTGAGTTCGCACAAGAGATACAAAGACAAGCTCTGGAAAAAGGGCTGTTAAGCAAGGCGATTCCAATAAAGCCTATTTCGACAACTGAATATCCAACGCCAGCCCAACGCCCAGCTTACAGCGTGTTGGATCGTAACCGTGCCTTGAATGAATTCGAGTGCCCGCAACAGGACTGGAAAGAACAATTGGCCAATGTCATGAATGAATTGGCTAGATAAAAATGATTGAAGAATGATTAAGATTTAATAAGAGATTTAGTAAATGGCAAATTTATTAGTAACCGGTGCTGCCGGTTTCATTGGCACAAGCTTCGTTAATTACTGGCATAGTTCAAACCCGCAAGATCAAATAGTTGTTCTTGATGCATTAACTTATGCAGGAAACAAAAATAATTTGATTAAGCTTTTCGGTGAGGCGTGGTTCGAATTTGTTCATGGGTCGATTTGCGATCAAGCTCTTGTCGAATCGCTTCTGGTGAAGCACGATATTGATACTATCGTACACTTCGCTGCTGAAAGTCATGTGGACAGATCTATCACAGGACCCGATGCTTTCATTGAGACAAATATTGTCGGCACTCACTGTTTACTAAAAGCAGCTAAGAAACTTTGGATAGATGAAGATGCAAAGCCGGAACATTTGTTCCACCATGTTTCAACAGATGAGGTCTATGGCACGCTAAGCGCAGAAGATCCTGCCTTTGCGGAAACCACGCCTTATGCACCTAACTCTCCTTATGCGGCAAGCAAGGCTTCTTCTGACCACCTGGTGCGCTCTTATCATCATACCTTTGGTTTGAGAGTAACCACCAGTAACTGCTCGAATAACTACGGGCCTTATCAGTTTCCAGAGAAATTATTGCCTGTTTGTATACTGAATATTCTGGCCGGTAAGTCGCTGCCTATTTATGGAGATGGATTGCAGATTCGGGACTGGCTCTATGTTGACGACCACAATCGAGGCATTGAACAGGTCATCAAAAATGGACGTCACGGAGAAACATACAATATTGGTGGCAATAACGAATGGGCTAATATTAACGTGGTCAATTTGCTTTGTGAGTTGCTCGATCAACGTTTTGCGGAGAATGATGAACTTGCGCTACGATTTCCGGACTCACCTTGTGCCAAAGGCGAGTCGGCAAAGTCATTAATCACCTTTGTGACAGACAGGCCAGGTCATGATACTCGCTATGCTATTAATGCCAGTAAAATCATGACAGAGCTAGGCTATGACCCTCAGGAAGACTTTGATTCAGGCCTAAACAAGACTGTCGACTGGTACCTTGCTAATGAAGAATGGTGGCGCTCTATTCAGGACGGCTCCTATCAGCAATAGGTGCAGATCTGCTGTACAGGTTAAGCTCGAAGTTTATAGCTAGAGTATTAGACTGTACGGATGGATTGTGAATATTGCCTAATGTAAACCTGGTTCTGATTTATGCGTTAGAAATACTGTGTTCTATTAACGCTTCAAGGTACTATTTTAAAGCACTAGAAAACCAGTTATAGAAATTAACTCCATGGCCAATATTTGCAAACTAATTAACACGGTATTAGCGCAGGCTTTTTTTCTGTCCTGGGCTACACAAGTTGCAGCTTTTGAACTAAATGGCCAAAAATGGCCGACAGCAGAAACAGAGTTTTATGTTGATATTGATGGTGTTGCTGCCAGTGGAGTAAGCTGGAACGCAGCGTTTATTGCTGCAATGACCGAATGGAACGATTCGACACCCTTTGATTTTATATTGCGTGAAGAGAACCGTGACCCTTGTGAAAATGATGGCCTGAACAGTGTCGGCTTCTCTGACAACGCCTGCAGCTCTTCGTTTGGCGAGAATGTGCTTGCTATTACTTTCCGCCGCATTATTGCTACACAATTAGGTGGCCCGGTTCTTACGCAGGCCGATATCGTCGTCAATCAAAATATCAACTTTAATATTTACGACGGTAACCTTGTGCAATTTGGTATTCCGGGTATAGATTTTCGACGGGTTGCACTGCATGAGCTCGGCCATGCACTTGGTCTGGGTCATGAAACGAATAATGTAGCAATCATGGCACCCGACATTAGTAATGTGGATCGTTTGCAAGCCGATGATATAGCCGGTGCAGAAGCGCTTTATGATCCCACTATAGATTGCGCTGTCCAGCAACTGAGTTTTGGCCAAATAAACGACGCGCTTGATGCCAGTGACTGCACTGTCAGTGAATTATTTCCAGGTAGTAGTGATACCAGTCCGATTGATTTATACCGTTTTCAATTGAGCAACTCAGCAACACTAAGCCTGGGAATGACTTCTTCTACTCTTGACTCAGTATTGTTAATTGCGGATGAAAACCTACAAATCGTTGGCTTTGATGATAATTCTGGTAATACCTGTGACTCCACATTGACCCAATTTTTGCAGCCGGGAATGTATTTTCTGTTAGCTAATACCTTTGATGTCCCGGTGAAAGATGAATGTGGCAACTCAGGTGAGTATCAAATCGATGTCGGTCTGAGCAGCAATGGCATAAACCCTTTGGGATCTAGCACCAGTCTTAGTGGGGGTGCTTCCGTTGAAGCCACTTTCAGTGGAGGCATAAGCGCAGATAATGGCTTGAATTTTGGCAATCAGTTTAGCTCCAATGATTCACTCGATATATCAGCACAGATAGAGGTTGACCCTCAGCACCTTGGGCAGGCTGGTTTCCTGGTGATGGCTATAGTTGTAGATCAGCAGCTATATTTTATGAATGAACAGGGGCAGCTTGTGGACTCCGCACTCAATCCAGGTGTCATCACCCGAGCGGAAAACAAGACCCTGGAAGCGTTAGAAGAGCTCAGCTTTTTTGATGATCTGGTGCCAGCCGCCTTGGGAATAGATGAAATAGTCGCTGATTTCTACTTTGGCTACGGCCTGGCAAGTAATGCAAATGAGTTGTACTACCATCAGGCGTCACTGAACTTGACGGTTTCCCCCTGATTGTAGACCTTCTGCTATCAAGTAAGCCGCTGCTATAGCTTTAAAACTCATATTCCAGATAGAACCAAATGAGGGTATAATCCGCTTGCATTTTTCTGGCACAGTCGCTCAAAGCACGATACAGTCTGTACTTGACGGTGTTTGAGACAACCCAGAGTCAAATTACGATAAACATGATAAAGGAGCTATTTCTGTGCAATCAGAAACTGCGAGGCGTCTGCCTATACTCGAGCTGGCGGGTTTGTTTTTACTGCTCTTAGGCGGCAATGTTGCGGCGCAGCAACCTGTTGAAGATAATATTCGCCCGGTGGGACAAGTCTGCTTAGCAGGTCAGCCCTGTGTTGGTGCCACGGCTGGTAGTAAGCCAGCCTCTGTTATTGAGGAGCCTGAGACAGCGAATTCAGCGATAGTTGAGGTCGCAGAAGAAGCGGCGCAGGAAGTTGTTGAGATAGTTGAAGCAGTAACAGAAGCCCCCGCATTCGATGTTGAATCCGCTTATCAGATGAGCTGCTTTGCCTGCCATGGTACAGGAGCTGCAGGCGCGCCGGCATTAGGTGATGCAGAAGCCTGGAACGAAAGAACGGCAAAGGGCATGGATGTTGTTATGGCCAATGTGATGAATGGAATAAATGCTATGCCAGCCAAGGGGCTGTGCATGACTTGCAGTGACGACGACCTGCGAGCACTTGTAGATTATATGGTTGGTCAGTAAGCGTTAAGGTTTGTAAGATTAAAATTTGAATAATAAATAGAACATTAAATTAAATAAGTAAGGAGCTAAATGTGTTAAGTATTAAAAAAGTAGTAACGTCAGCAATGTTGGTCTTGGTAGCCTCTTTTGCAACAGCTATTTCAGCTGATGAAGTACAGCTTGCACAGCTGACTGATGGTTTTGATGCGGAAGCGACTTATATGGCATCTTGCTTTGCTTGCCACAGCACTGGTGCTGCTGGTGCGCCTAAAGTTGGTCCTGGTAACGCTGATGACTGGGCTGCGAGATTAGAAAAAGGCAGGGACACTGTTCTTGCTAATGCTATCAATGGCATTAATGCTATGCCTGCTAAGGGCTTGTGCTTTTCTTGTACAGACGAAGATTTGGCCGCTCTTCTTGATTACATGGTTGATAGCAGCAAATAAGCCGCTTAAACGATCGGAAAAATGGGCTGCTTGCAGCTCATTTTTTTTGCTTCTTTTTTACCTAAAAATTTTACTTGGCTGCATAAAATCTTACATCTCTAACTAGTAAGTTTAAAAATGGCAGTCAGAGTAGAAGTTCCTCCCTCTTTTCTTTTAATTTCTGCAAAGGCTGGCTAATTGCTGCAATGTGATCTATTTCTAAAGAGTCACCGCAGATATTTCAGCCAATGTCTTTAGCAATTATCCATTCTCGTGCTTTATTAGGCGTAGACGCCATCGAAGTTACTGTAGAGACGCATCTGTCTAACGGCCTTCCAGGTTTTGCGATTGTTGGCTTGCCTGAAACTGCGGTGAAAGAGAGTAAGGAAAGGGTCAGGAGTGCCATTATTAATTCTGGCCTAGACTTTCCGAGTCGACGCATTACCGTTAATTTGGCGCCAGCTGATCTGCCTAAAGCTGGAGGAAGGTATGACTTAGCCATTGCGCTAAGTATTCTTGCTGCCTCCGGGCAGGTTGATACAACACTACTTGATGGAACGGAAGTGTTAGGTGAGCTTGCATTGGATGGCAGCATCCGGCAAGTACAGGGAGTCCTTCCCGCTATTCTCAGTGCAAAAAGCAACGACAATAAAATTCTCTTGCCTGCAGCCAATCGCACTGAGCTCGATCTCGCAGGCTATTCTAAGAGCTTCTGTATTAATAGTTTGCTGGAGTTAGTTCAGCACTTTATTAATGGCACTGAGCTATCAACATGCTGTAAGCGGCAATGCATAGAGACAAGAAATAGTGTTTGCTTAGAAAGTCTCGCTGAAGTGAAAGGACAGATTGCTGCTAAACGGGCAGTACAGATAGCGGCAGCGGGTGGCCACAATTTGTTGATGATAGGTCCACCGGGGAGTGGCAAGACTCTGCTGGCTGGAGTTTTGACAACATTGTTGCCAACGATGAATGAAGCTGAGGCTTTGGAAGTTGCTGCGATAAATTCTGCCGCAAACATGAGCGTTAACACTAGCAATTGGCGGCAACGACCGATTCGTAATCCACATCATACGGCGACCAGTGCTGCTTTGGTCGGTGGTGGTCATCGAATTTGCCCTGGTGAAATTAGCTTGGCACACCGGGGCGTATTGTTTTTGGATGAGCTAACTGAGTTTAAGCCAGGAGTATTGGATGCCCTGAGAGAGCCTCTGGAGTCTGGAGAGATAACGGTAAGTCGTGCGAATTACCGGGTTAAGTTCCCAGCGAATTTTCAGTTGCTTGCAGCGATGAATCCTTGCCCTTGCGGTTATGCCAGTGATCCAAACCATGAGTGTCGCTGCACTGCGGATCGCATAGATCGTTACTTAGGTAAGCTTTCCGGCCCTTTATTGGATAGGCTTGATTTGTTAATTGAAGTGCCTGCTCTATCACAGGCTGAACTGATGTCAGGTCAAGATACGGGCACTGATTGGAATAAAGTGCGTGATGCAATTCACCACTGTCGGCGGCAGCAAATGCAAAGAGCTGGGAAGCTCAATGCGGAATTACAGTACAGCGAACTGCTTCAGCATTGTTCGCTGAGTGAGCCATTGAGTAAGTTATTAGCCAGCACAATGGATGCGCTCGCGATGTCGGCGCGGGCGACACATAGGGTAATAAAGATGGCAAAAACGATTGCGGACTATGAAGGCAGTAAAAAAATAAGAGAACAAGATTTAATGGAAGCGATCAGTTATCGACGTTGTCAGTTTATTAAATCAATCATTCGCTGATTGCTGTTCGATGATATCCAACTTATTGCTGAGCTCAGCAATGCTCACTTCTAATTCGTTAACACGCTTTTCCGCTCGCTCCAGAGCACTGCGTTGGGCATCGAACTCCTCCCGCGTTAAAAGATCCATGTTTGCAAAACTGGATTTAAGCAACTGCTCTATTTTGGTGCGAAACTCAGCCTGCGCATCTCCTGCCAGGGGAACTAGTGACGAGAGACGGGAACTCAGATCCTCAAGAAATTTACTGTTAAACATTACTTACTCTTAAAACGTTAAATGGGATTGTATGCCTGTAACAGACGAGCACTATTCTACCATTAATTCACCAAATCTCTTGATTGCCAGATTCTGTTAACAGGCCTTTGTCTGTCCACCAACTGCACCTTGCTAGTGCATTAGCCGGGATAGCGCACTACCTCTGCTCAGTTTTTCTTCGCTCGTAATATTACTAGATTAGCCACAGGCCTCTAATAATGGGCATTAGGAGGTGGGTTGCTCATTTCTGGCACGCCCCCTGCATAGAGCATAGTAATAAACGGGTATACCGCTTAAACAGCTAAGGAGTAAAACAATGAAGTTAGTCACGGCTATTATCAAGCCATTTAAATTGGATGATGTCCGCGAGGCATTATCAGAGATAGGCGTACAGGGCATTACCGTAACAGAGGTAAAAGGTTTTGGTCGCCAGAAGGGGCACACCGAATTGTATCGTGGTGCTGAGTATGTAGTTGATTTTTTGCCGAAGGTAAAACTGGAAGTGGCAATAGGTGAAAGCCTGCTTGACCAGACTCTGGAAGCGATTACCAAAGCAGCGAATACCGGCAAGATTGGTGACGGCAAAATATTTGTTTCGGGGTTGGAACAGATTATCCGTATTCGAACAGGTGAGACAGGCGAAGAAGCTGTTTAGCGTAAATCGCGAGCAAGACAAGAGTTTAACAATATAAAAATCGGTCTAAAAATTACGGCATGGACCAATACCGGAGGTAAAAGGTGGAAAACCAAATTTTCGAATTGCAGTATGCAATGGATACATTCTATTTTCTTATTTGTGGCGCACTCGTCATGTGGATGGCTGCAGGATTCGCGATGCTGGAGGCGGGCCTGGTGCGTTCCAAGAACACCACAGAAATACTGACAAAAAACGTCGCCCTATATGCGATTGCCTGCACCATGTATTTGGTTTGCGGCTATCAGATCATGTACGACGGCGGAATCTTCCTATCAGGCGTGACAACAGTTGCACAGATGGATGAGGCTGCCATCGCTGGTGTTTTGGCGGAATCAGCAGAAGCTGGCTTCGATGGTGATTCAGTTTATTCAGGTGCGTCGGACTTCTTCTTCCAAGTTGTGTTCGTCGCTACAGCCATGTCAATTGTCTCGGGTGCAGTAGCTGAGAGAATGAAGCTGTGGGCGTTCTTAGCCTTTGCTGTAGTTATGACCGGTTTCATCTACCCAATGGAAGGCAGCTGGACTTGGAATGGCGACAAAGTTTTCGGTATGTTCGAATTGAGCTACTCCGACTACGCAGGCTCGGGTATTGTGCACATGGCTGGTGCGGCCGCTGCTTTGGCCGGTGTGCTCCTGCTCGGACCGAGAAAAGGTAAATACAATTCCAAGGGTGCACCTCAAGCAATTCCTGGAGCCAACTTGCCATTAGCGACGCTGGGTACTTTCATTCTCTGGATGGGATGGTTCGGTTTTAACGGTGGTTCAACATTGAAGTTGGGTGGTATTGGTGTTGCTAATGAAGTTGCCAATGTATTCCTTAATACAAACGCAGCAGCGGCAGGTGGACTGATTGCCGCACTTCTTGTGGCCCGCATTATGTTCGGTAAGGCTGACTTGACGATGGCGCTCAATGGCGCATTGGCCGGCTTGGTTGCTATTACTGCTGAGCCTGCTGATCCAACGCCATTGTTGGCGACAATTATTGGTGCTATTGGTGGTGCCATCGTGGTGTTCAGCATCATCACTCTGGACAAGTTAAAAATTGACGATCCAGTTGGTGCTATTTCTGTTCATGGCACAGTTGGCATCTTCGGTATATTTGCGGTGCTACTGTCTGACCCTGATGCTACCTTCATGGGGCAATTGGTTGGTATGTTGGTTATATTCACCTGGGTATTTGTTGCCAGCTTAATTGTTTGGTCAATTATTAAAATGGTAATGGGTATACGCGTCAGCGAGGAAGAAGAAGCAGAAGGCGTGGACTTGTCAGAGTGTGGCATGGAAGCGTACCCAGAGTTTGTTAATCAGTAATACAGGAAGACTAACTTCCCCTTAACGTACTTTTTACGTAAAGCGCCTTTGATTTCTAAAGGCGCTTTTTTTATTTTTAGATTTAAACCCAACAATTTACACCTCCAACCCTTCCCTTTTACGGGAACAACCGAGTTGGCAGTTTGCGAAATTCGATTTTATCTAATGTCGGTTTGTGAGCAATTTCACAAGCCACACTAATAAAGGCGAGTATGCTCAGCGTATGCAAACGCTAAAACCTTCAGAAAAATCGCAGAGCGAGAAGCCGGATAACCTACTGCCATTGAGTTGTAGCGAACTCCTTTTAGGCATGTATGTTTTTGAGTTGGACTGCCCCTGGTCCAAGACTCCCTTTGCTATGGGTGGCTTTCATCTAAAGAATACTGAAGATATTGAAATTCTTGGCAAGCATTGCAAGACAGTGATCATAGATATTAATAAAGGCGTACAGCCGCGAAAAGAAAGACAGAATCAATTAACTATTCTTAGCAGTGCTCGTCGTGCTGCACCAATTGCTGCTTCTTTGAAAGTAGACCGTAATGTTTATCCCATTAGAAGTTCGGTGAAACGGCAAATTGATAGAGCTAGCTATTTGTACTCCAGCATAAAAGCAGATTTTAGCCAGCAAGCAAAGGCGGTTCGAAACGGTGATGAATTAGATCTGCAGAGTATAAGCAAACAGATCAAGAAGCTCATAGACTCGATCCTGATAAACCCCCAAACTTATATATGGTTACTCAATACCGACGCCGGTGATCGTAAAGATACAGATTACTGTGTGCGAGCTGCGGTTTGGGCGGCTGTGTTGGGACGCCAAGTAGGTATGCATAGCCATGATATTAATGTGTTGTTCATGGGCGCACTGTTGGCCGATATTGGTTTGCAGTTACTACCAGAAAGCTTGGTAAATAAGAGGGGCCCTTTCCGTAAGAAGGAACTTCTGGCTTATCGCAAGCACGTCGATTTGGGTGTAGGGTTAGTATCCCATTATCCAGATGTGGATGATCGTGTGCTGAGTATTATTCGTGCTCATCATGAGCGGCAGGATGGATTAGGTTTTCCTCGTGGTTTGCGTGGAGAGCAGATTTCACTGCTAGCAAGATTTGCTAACTTGGCGTACTGCTTTGAAAGACTACTATATAACAATAATGAAGAAGCAATATGTCCAGCAAAGGCATTAACCAGACTTTATAAACAGCGAGCACTGAAGTTCCCGGAGCAATTAGTTGTTGAGTTGATCCATGTTATGGGAACTTACCCTCTTGGTTCTTTGGTCGAGCTTTCCAGTGGTGAAGTTGCTCTTGTGCTGAACCAAAATCTAACAGAGCGTTTGTCACCGAAGGTCGCTATTCTCACTGATGCCAGCAAAGAACCGTTGCAGAAGAGCCTGTTAATAGATTTAGCGAAACAAGAAAAACTGAAAGAACAGCGATCAATCATTGCCAGTTACAATACAGGCAATGCCCTCAAGGATTACGCACGGGGTGCTGGCATTGACCCGCAGAATTATGCGTTCAGCTTTTTTGGTAAGCGGGTTGGAATAGGCAGGTTCTCTATTCGACTTTAGGTTGCAGTTGACTACATATCCCCATATTTATGCTGCAGTATCGCCAGTGCTGCAATAGGTGCTGTTTCCGTGCGTAGAATTCTAGAGCCAAGTGATATTATTTTAAAGCCTTGGCCCTGAGCGTAAGCAATCTCGGTAGAGGAGAAACCCCCTTCAGGACCAATAAGCAGCTCAATACCAGTATCACTAATCGAGTCTGGTAATTCGTCAGAGCCAGTTGGATCAAGCATCAGTCTTGTTGCATCATTATTCAACGAATCTAAATCAGACAGGCAGGCGGGTGAATGCAACAATGGAACGTCGAGCCTGCCACTTTGCTCACTGGCGCTAATTGCAATTTTGCGCCAGTGCCGTAGTTTCTTTTCCGTGCGATCTGCTTTTAATTTCACTTCGCCGTGGTCGGTATAGATTGGTGAAATTTCCTTTGCGCCAAGCTCCGTGGATTTCTGTATGGCAAAGTCCATACGGTCACCACGGGAAAGACCGAGCAGCAGATGTATATTGATCGAGCCTGGCGTGGATTTATCCAGAGAGTCACGCTGCTTTTCCAGTACTTTTATGGTGACTTCTTTCTTTGTGACGTTACTAATTATCGCCAAGTATTCTCCGTGTTGTTCATTAAATACTTTTAGCTTGTCATCAACACGAAGCCGCAGGACATTGCTGAGATAATGTGAGATATCAGCAGGCAAGGTTAATAAGGTGTTGGCCTCAAGAACGCCATCAAAATAAACACGGGAGATGCGCATAACTGAACCTAGATCAATTGGTTTTGCTTACGATCGTTCAAATTCAAATTAGTCCATATTTGGTTCACGCTAGTGCTGAGGTTCATGGAATAAAAGTGCAGCCCAGGAGCACCACCTTGTAGAAGGTCTTCGCATAGCTCAGTTACTACATCGATGCCAAAGTTGCGTATGCTCTCAGTATCATCGCCGAAACTTTGTAGTCTCTTGTCTAGCCAGCGAGGAATTTCGGCGCCGCAGTTTGCGCTAAAGCGAGCTAGGTTTGCGTAGTTCGTAATGGGCATAATGCCCGGTACTATAGGAATCTCTATACCAGCGTCGCTGCAATAGTCGGCGAAGCGGAAGTAGGCGTCGGGGTTGTAGAAATATTGTGTAATTGCTGAATTGGCGCCAGCATCGACTTTGCGTTTGAAGAAATCCACATCGCTAGCGTAGCTCTCGGACTCCGGGTGGGTTTCCGGATAACAAGCGACATCGATATGAAAGTGATCACCGGTTTTGGCCCGGATAAATTCAACCAACTCATTGGCGTAGCGATATTGTGTCGATACCCCCGTGCCTGATGGTAGGTCGCCTCTAAGGGCAACCAAGCGTTTTATGCCGGCATCAATATAGGTTTGTAGCAATTGTTCGAGTTCTTCTTCGTCAGTGCCACCAAAGGAAAGGTGAGGCGCCAGCTCAGAACCTGCTGCCTGGTAACGCAACACGATTTGCTGAGTGCCAGACCTGGTGGAGCCGCCAGCCCCATAGGTTACCGAGAAGAAATCAGGGTTCAATTTGCTAAGCTCTGCGTGTACTGTATCCAGCTTGGCTTCTCCCACCGTTGTTCGCGGCGGGAAAAATTCGATGCTGAATGTTGATGGATTTGATAAATCCATAAATTTTCTATCCTTGTATAAATCGAACTACATTTAGTACTTGTAGCTATCTGTCTTAAAAGGACCGTTAACGCTAACGTTGATATATTTAGCCTGGCCCTCAGTGAGTTGGGTTAATACACCACCAAAACCGCCAACCATCATTGCAGCAACTTCTTCATCGAGATGTTTAGGTAGTACTTCAACATAAAGATTGGCTTGCTTCTCGTCTTCTGCAAGGTCAGCAAACTTTCTCTCGAACATGAACATCTGAGCCAATACCTGATTAGCGAAGGAGCCGTCCATAATGCGAGAAGGGTGGCCCGTTGCGTTACCAAGATTAATAAGGCGGCCTTCAGATAACAGGATTAAATAGTCTTCCTGGTTTTGCTGACCGCTACGATAAATCTTGTGAACCTGTGGTTTTACTTCTTCCCATTCCCAGTTTTCACGCATATAGGCTGTATCGATTTCATTGTCGAAGTGACCGATATTACAAATTACAGCGCCAGCTTTAACCTGTTGCAGCATGAATTTATCACAAACGTTTATGTTGCCTGTAGTAGTGACAATAAGGTCGATCTTCGATAGCAGTGATGTGTCAATGCCCTCATTGCTGCCAGTATTGATGCCATCGATATAAGGAGAGACTACCTCAAAGCCATCCATGCAAGCCTGCATGGCACAGATAGGATCAATCTCGGCAATCTTCACGATCATGCCTTCCTGTCGTAAACTTTGGGCTGAGCCTTTACCTACATCGCCGTAGCCAATTACCAAGGATTGCTTACCCGAAAGCAGCATGTCGGTGCCACGTTTGATGCCGTCGTTGAGTGAATGACGACATCCATATTTGTTGTCGTTTTTCGACTTGGTTACCGAATCGTTTACATTGATTGCTGGGACTTTCAGTGAGCCTTCTTCCAGCATTTCTAATAAGCGGTGAACACCGGTTGTGGTTTCTTCGGTAATGCCGTGAATGTCCTCAAGGAGTTGCGGATATTTATCGTGCACCATGGCTGTCAGATCACCACCATCGTCCAGAATCATATTGGCGTCCCAGGGCTGGCCATCCTTCAAGATAGTTTGCTCTATGCACCATTCGCCTTCTTCTTCCGTTTGTCCTTTCCAAGCGTAGACAGCAATGCCGGCTGCAGCGATGCATGCTGCTGCGTGATCCTGTGTCGAGAAAATATTACAGGATGACCAGCGCACCTCGGCACCAAGTGCTACCAGGGTTTCGATGAGTACGGCAGTTTGTACGGTCATGTGTATGCAGCCAAGTATCTTTGCTTCTGCAAGCGGTTTGGCGGCGGCATATTTATTACGCAAAGTCATCAATGCTGGCATCTCAGACTCAGCCAATGTGATTTCTTTGCGGCCAAAATCAGCTAGGCCAATATCTGCTACTTTATAATCTTGTGCTACTGTACTTTCTTGTACTGAAAAATCGTTCATTTCTTGCTCCGTGTGTAAATATTATAGACCCGCGTCTGATCGCAATGCGTCAGCTTTGTCTGTTCTTTCCCAGCTTAGGTCCAGGTCTGCTCGACCGAAATGACCATAAGCGGCAGTATCTTTGTAGATCGGTTGAATAAGGTCCAGCATCTTGATCAGGCCTTTTGGGCGTAGCTCAAAATGAGTGCGAATTAATTCTTCGATTTTTTCCTTGCCGACTTTATTGGTACCGAAAGTTTCGACACTGATAGAAGTGGGTTCAGCTACGCCGATGGCATAGGAAAGCTGGATCTCACAGCGTTCAGCGATGCCTGCAGCAACTAGGTTCTTGGCAACATAACGCGCAGCATATGCAGCTGAGCGATCGACCTTTGACGGGTCTTTTCCAGAGAAAGCTCCTCCGCCATGCCTAGCCATGCCACCATAAGTGTCTACAATAATTTTACGACCGGTTAATCCACAGTCACCGTGGGGGCCGCCAATCACGAAGCGACCGGTTGGGTTAATAAAATATTTTGTGTCAGCATTGATCCAGGACTCGGGAAGCACCGGCTTGATGATTTCCTCCATCACTGCTTCTTGCAGATCTTTCAGAGTAATTTCATCGCGGTGCTGTGTTGATAACACAACAGCATCGATTGCTACCGGCTTACCATCTTCGTAACGGAAAGTGATTTGGCTTTTCGCATCCGGCTGCAACCAGGGCAGAGTGCCATTCTTGCGAACCTCCGCTTGACGCTTAACCAATAGGTGCGAGTAAGTGATAGGAGCCGGCATTAATACGTCAGTTTCGTTTGTCGCATAACCAAACATCAGACCTTGGTCACCAGCCCCTTGCTCGTGATCTTCGCTGTCATCTACACCCATGGCGATATCGGGTGATTGTTTTCCGATTGCATTAAGTACGGCGCAGGTATTACTGTCGAACCCGCTCTCTGAATTGTTATAGCCAATATCGTTGACCACATCGCGCACAATATCTTCAATATCCACGTAGGCTTCTGTTGTTATTTCACCTGCCACAATAACCATGCCGGTTTTGGTCATAGTTTCGCAGGCAACGCGTGAGCTTTTATCCTGTTCTAACAAGGCATCCAAGATTGCATCAGAGATCTGGTCAGCCATTTTGTCCGGGTGACCTTCAGAGACGGATTCTGATGTAAACAGAGTAGATTCTGCCATTGGTTTTTCCTCAAAATATTTAAGTGATAGTTTTAATAAAAAATATTGTGTCGACTTGTTTTAGGTGCCTGGTAGCACACTTTTAAATGTCTGCATTTGAATTTGAAAACCGTTTCTTAAGCCAAGGTAAGAGCTTTGTTGTTTCTCCATGCCTGCTTTCTCTGCCCAATAATCCAGATCCCCTTCTTCAAAACCTAGCCAGAGATCGCCACAGGACTCGCGGACCCAATCCTGATCATGGCTACAGAGCTCAACGACTAGAAGAAAGCCGCCTGGATTTAACAAGGCGGCAACATCCTTAAAAGTCTTTGCTGGTGAGGATATGTGGTGCAGTACCATGTCAAAGATGATCAAGTCCCTTTTTACATTTTGTTTTTTTGCTACTGCTGTGTCGCCGAGGATAAACTCAACATCATCGTGTCCAGTTGCTGCAACTGTTTCCCTGGACTTCTCTAACATATCCTTTGAATTGTCGAGAGCAGTCAAATTACTGAAAAGGCTTGCAAGCTTTGCCAGCAATTGGCCTTCACCTGGGCCTACTTCCATAATTGCAGCACTGTCACTTAGGGCCAATCCATTAATCAGATCGTGCAGGCTGCTCGCATAGTCAGAGTGTTCGACTATCAGCCCCTGCTTTTCGCGAAACTTATTTGCGTTCTTATTAAAGAAACTCAACGAGAGTTGTGCCCGTTCTAGCTGTATTTGCTTTATCTTGCGGCGCTCTGCGCTGGAAATCTCAAGTGTATCGATATTCTTGAAAACTGCTCTCTTAATTTCACAAAAAGCCTCATCTTCTGACAAAAGCGCGCGCCGATAGAAAATAGAGTTACCTTCTTTGCGCGTAGATACCAGTTTGGCAATGGCCAGTATCTTTAAGTGATGGCTAAGAGCAGATTGTCGGATATCAAGGATGCGGCAGAGCTCTAATACACCGAAAGACTCATTCTTCAGCAGCCTCAGAATTTGTAATCTTAGGTGGTCAGCCAAGGCTTTGTGTAGAGCAGTAAGCAACTCAATGGGGCTCAGAGTACTTGGATTCCCTTTTGTCTTTAGCGCTGTTGCAGTCATGATTCGGGGCCAGAGAGGCGTGATATTCGAAAAGGCGCTAAGTTAGCAGTATTAATGACTAACTTCAAACCTATATCAAAATATTTTGATATAGGATGTAGCTTGATCCGCTCAGGCCCCCGATGGATAAAATAACGGGTGTTCACAGTAATTTATTAGCTTTGAATAGGGCTTAGATATGGCTTATTCGATTCAGGTGCGGGAAAATAGTCGCCTTCTTCTGAAGCAGAAACCTCCATTAGCTCGTTTGAGTCTGGTTAGCCCGCAAGCTACCAGGAGAGTCAACAGTTTGCTTTAGTATTCATGACAATAATATAAAGACTGAGGATTTAGATCGATGGCAGAACAAGCTGTGTCACGTAAACAGAGTGCCAATGCAATCCGTGCCCTGAGCATGGATGCTGTACAAAAGGCACGCTCGGGCCATCCGGGTGCTCCCATGGGTATGGCTGACATAGCGCAGGTGCTTTGGTGTGATTTCCTTAAGCACAACCCTGGCGACCCAAACTGGTTTAATCGTGATCGCTTTGTGCTCTCCAATGGTCATGGTTCTATGCTGATCTATTCATTGCTGCATCTTACCGGTTATGACTTGTCTATTGATGACCTACAACAGTTCCGACAGTTTGATTCAAAGACACCGGGTCACCCGGAGTTCGGTTATACCCCGGGGGTAGAAACAACTACAGGGCCTCTAGGTCAGGGTTTGGCCAATGCGGTGGGTATGGCAGTTGCTGAAAAAACGATGGCTGCGCAGTTTAACCGTGAGGGCCATGAAGTCATTGACCATTTCACTTATGTATTTGCAGGTGATGGTTGTTTGATGGAAGGGATATCCCATGAGGTATGTTCGCTGGCAGGCACACTAAATCTTGGCAAATTAATTGTGTTTTATGATGACAACGGCATTTCCATCGATGGTGAGGTGGAACAGTGGTTTGCTGATGACACAGCTAAACGATTCGAATCTTATAATTGGCAGGTGTTATCAGTAGACGGGCATGACCCTGAAGCAATAGCGAAGGCTATTAAGCAAGCTCAGGGTGATAGTAAGCGGCCTACATTAATTAGCTGTAAGACAATCATTGGCTATGGTTCACCCAATAAACAGGGTACAGCTGCAACCCATGGTGCACCTCTGGGCGATGAAGAAATCGCCGCTACTCGAGCTGCCCTGGAGTGGCCTCATGCACCATTTGTCATTCCCGAAGAGGTCAAACAGTCCTGGGATGCAACGGAGCAGGGTTTCACTGAGGAGTCAGCTTGGAAAGAGAAGCTGGTTATTTATGAGGAAGAATATCCAGAGCTGGCGATGGAGCTAGTGCGCCGTTTGAAAGGTCAGCTGCCCAGCTATTTCGGCAGTAAGGCGGATGAATTTATCGCTCAATGCCAGCAAGCCGAAGATAATATTCCAAGCCGTAAAGCTTCGCAAAATTGCATTGAGGCTTATGCGGCTCTTCTTCCAGAGCTAATCGGTGGCTCTGCAGATTTGACCGGATCTAACCTGACAAACTGGTCTGGTAGTTCGGCAATTTCCGAAAAGGCTGATGGTAACTATATCTATTATGGTGTGCGCGAATTTGGTATGACTGCCATTGCTACGGGCATGTCTTTGCACGGAGGCTTCATTCCTTATACGGCAACTTTCTTGATTTTCATGGAGTATGCTCGTAATGCGGTGAGAATGTCTGCCCTAATGAAGCAGCAGAGCATTTTTGTTTATACCCATGATTCAATTGGTCAGGGTGAGGATGGGCCAACACACCAGCCGGTAGAGCAATTGGCTAACTTGAGAACGACACCAAATATGTCGGTGTGGCGGCCCTGTGACAATGTTGAGTCAGCCGTAGCTTGGAAGGCGGCTATCGAGCGACAGAGCGGTCCTACATCCCTGGTCTTTTCCCGACAGAATCTAGCGCATCAGCAACGTACTGAAGAACAACTCAACGCAATCTCCCGCGGTGCTTACATATTGAAAGACTGCGAAGGAACGCCGTCGGTAATCGTTATGGCCACGGGCTCAGAAGTATCGATTAGTCTGGCAGCCGTTGAGGCTCTGCAGCAGGAAGGAGTGCAGGCACGATTGGTATCCATGCCTAGTGTTGATGTCTTTGAGATACAAGATGCGGATTATCAGGAGCAGGTATTACCGTCATCGGTTCGCCAGCGAGTTGCGGTCGAGGCCGCTGGGGTTGATTACTGGTGGAAGCTAGTGGGGCTGGAGGGCAAGGTTATCGGCATGACTACTTTCGGTGAGTCTGCGCCGGGCCCAGTGTTGATGGAGCATTTCGGTTTTACTGTTGAGAATATAGTCGCCACGGTCAAGTCGCTCGGCTAATGGAAAAGGTGATTTTTACTCGCTGTCAATTCACCTTCAAGCGGTAAAAGGGCATGTCCTATCGTGTTGCAATTAATGGTTATGGCCGTATCGGTCGCTGTGTCTTGCGTGCGTTCTATGAATCTACGAATTACGCAGATTTGCGCATTGTTGCGATCAACGACCTCGCCGATATCGGCAATCTTGCACATCTAACCCGATATGACAGCACCCACGGCCGTTTTTTGGGCTCGGTGGAAGAGTGTGCAGAAGGGCCTGAGAAAAGCTTAATCGTTGATGGCGACAAGATACGTGTTTTTAATCAGCAGGATATTCGAGACCTGCCCTGGGGGGATCTCGAAATAGATTTGGTTATGGAATGCAGTGGCGCCTTTACGGATCGCGAGACGGCGCAGCTTCATATTGCAAATGGAGCCGGTAAAGTTTTGTTCTCACAACCTGCCGAGAGTGATGTTGATGCCACGTTGGTTTATGGAATTAATCATACAAGCTTGCCAAAGGATGCGGAGGTTATTTCTAATGCGTCCTGCACAACCAATTGTATTGTTCCAGTTTTACAGGCTCTAGATGGTTCTTTAAAAATAGAGTCGGGCGTGATTACCACTATTCACTCAGCCATGAATGATCAACCAATAATCGATAGTTATCACGACAATGATTTACGCAAGGCGCGTAGTGCCATGCAATCAATCATTCCTGTAGATACAGCGCTTGCTAAGGGAATCGAGAGAATCTTACCCAAGCTGACAGGTTTGCTGGAAGCGCAGGCTATCAGGGTGCCAACTCTTAATGTGTCATTGATGGATTTAACTGTTTCTGTCGCGGTGGATACTGATACAAGCACAGTAAACCAATTGCTCCGTAAAGCCAGTGAGCAATTACCAGCAAATATTCTCGGTGTTACAGATGAGCCTCTCGCCTCCTGTGACTTTAATCATGACCCGCGTTCAGCAATCGTGGATCTGAGTCAGACTCGTGTGGCAAACAAGAACCTAATCAAACTCCTGGTTTGGTTTGATAATGAATGGGCTTACGCTAACAGAATGTTAGATGTAGCTCAGTATATAAACGCAACCCAATAAGAAAGCTTTTCAATTAACTTTTGGAATTATCTGCTAATGTCATTTCTACGCATGAATCAAATCAATCTCGAAGGAAAAACGGTACTCATTCGAGAAGACCTTAATGTGCCAGTCAGCGACGGCGTAATCGGGAACGATACCAGGATCAGGGCTGCATTACCGAGCATTGAACTAGCACGAGCGGCTGGTGCTGAAGTCATTTTGATGTCGCACCTGGGAAGGCCGGAAGAAGGTAAGCCAATTGCACAGCAAAGCAAATTCTCATTACAGGTTGTTGCAGATAGGTTGGCTGAATTATTGAATTGCGAAGTACCTCTTAACACAGATTATCTCTCCCAGAAACCTACAAGTCGTGGCGCTGGCAGCGTTACCTTGTTAGAGAATGTTCGTGTTAATGCTGGCGAGAAAGCCAATGACGAAACACTAGCGAAGAGCTATGCTGCTCTTTGTGATGTGTTTGTCATGGATGCTTTCGGGACTGCACACCGTGCACAGGCAAGCACCCACGGTGTCGCAAAGCATGCACCCGTGGCCTGTGCGGGACCATTGCTCGCGGGCGAGCTTGATGCACTGAACCGTTCTCTACAAAACCCGGAAAGGCCTATGCTGGCCATAGTTGGTGGCGCAAAGGTTTCCAGCAAGTTGGAAGTGCTGAAGAATTTATCGAGTAAAGTCGATCAACTCATTGTAGGCGGTGGCATCGCTAATACTTTTTTGGCAGCGAGTGGTGCTAATGTAGGTAAGTCACTTTATGAACCGGATCTTATAGAGACAGCCACTGAGCTAATGAACACTGCCTCGATTCCGTTGCCAGTCGATGTGATTGTAGCCAAGGAGTTCAGCGCATCAGCCTCAGCTGTAACGAAGCCTGTGGATGCGCTTGAGGATGATGACATGATTCTTGATATAGGCCCGGCGACAGCGATGAGCTTTGCTGAAATAGTTAATAGCATGAAAACAATTATTTGGAATGGCCCGGTAGGAGTATTTGAATTCGAGCAATTTTCTTCTGGTACACAAGCTATCGCTCAGGCAGTTGCAGACAATGCCGGCTTCTCAATTGCTGGAGGTGGTGAAACTATTGCGGCGATTGATAAGTTCTCCATAACGGAACAGGTTTCTTATATCTCTACAGGGGGAGGAGCCTTTCTAGAGTATGTGCAGGGAACAGTGCTTCCAGCAGTTGCGATATTGGAGCAAAGAGCAAACGCGGATTAACAAAATTTAAATTAGAAATGGTGGTGCAAGGTTTTGCGCCCTAAACGACAACGAACAAAGAGTGAAGTGAGGATAGGAAATGGCCCTAATTAGTTTAAGACAATTATTAGATCATGCTGCAGAGAATAACTACGGTGTACCCGCATTCAATGTGAATAATCTTGAACAAGTTCGCGCGATTATGGAAGCTGCTGATGAGGCGAATAGTCCTGTAATATTACAAGCGTCAGCAGGAGCGCGAAAGTATGCGGGCTCCAATTTTCTAAAGTACTTAATTCAAGCGGCAATTGAAGAATTTCCACATATTCCAATTGTTATGCATCAGGATCATGGTGTTTCGCCCGCTGTCTGTCAGCGTTCGATTCAGCTAGGTTTTTCTTCAGTTATGATGGACGGCTCCTTGGCCGAAGATGGAAAGACACCGACAGACTTTGATTACAATGTAAATGTAACCAAAACAACAGTTGCTATGGCTCATGCTTGCGGCGTTTCCGTAGAGGGAGAGATAGGCTGTCTTGGCTCTTTGGAAACGGGTATGGCTGGCGAAGAAGATGGTATCGGTGCTGAGGGAGTATTAACCATGGCACAAATGTTGACCAGCCCACAAGAGGCTTCTGATTTCGTGGATGCGACAGGTGTTGATGCTCTTGCTATTGCGGTAGGTACCAGTCATGGAGCCTACAAGTTTAGTCGTCCACCTACAGGGGATATTCTGGCGATAGAGAGAATAAAAGAAATCCACGCAAAGATACCAAACACCCATCTCGTTATGCACGGCTCTTCTTCAGTGCCACAAGAATGGCTGGCCGTAATTAATGAATTTGGTGGAGAAATTCCTGAGACTTACGGTGTTCCGGTTGAAGAAATTCAAGAAGGCATTAAACACGGTGTAAGAAAAGTTAATATAGACACTGATCTACGTCTTGCTTCTACAGGCGCGGTGCGAAAATTCCTTGCTGAAAATAAGTCAGAATTTGACCCTAGAAAGTTTCTTATTCCCACCATGAAAGCGATGAAATCGATAGTTCTTGCGCGTTTGGAAGCTTTCGGCACAGCAGGGCAAGTGTCGAATATCAAAAAAGTTTATAATTTGGAGGAAATGGCGCAGCGTTATTCCAACGCTGGTTGAGGGCGGCGCTATAGGGGGTTAGACAGCTGATGTTCAGCAAAACTGATGCCGAACAGCTTCGTAAGAATCTACCGAAAGTAAAATTTCTATCAGATGATGGAGGGTCTGTCGCAGCGCTCGATGCGACAGCCAGCGATCTTTATGTGAATTACTGCAAGCACTATGGTTTGGACTTCTGTAGTGGCGATGCACATCCAGCACTGCAAATTGCAACAAGTAACATAGGAGTTTTAGTAAGTGGCAACTATGAATTAGTGTGCCAACAGTTCCTACCCTTAAAGAGTAAACCCCTGAAAACGGTATTTGTGCTGCATGGTTATTTTGATCATGCAGGCCTGTATACGCCTTTAATAAGGCATTTTATAGAGAGCAATGTTGCTGTCGTAATTTTAGACTTACCGGGGCACGGCCTATCCAGTGGCGAAGCTGCGAGCATTAATACCTTCCGCCAGTACAGTGATGCATTTCTAGCATGCCTGCAAACGGCAACTCATCAAGGGCTGGCTGGGCCCTGGGTTGCTCTTGGTCAGAGTACTGGTGCTGCTATTATCATGGATGCTTTATTGGATAAGAATTTGTCCAGGGATTTTTCATTTGAGCATTATGTACTTCTTGGTCCATTACTTAAGCCTAAAAATTGGCTGTGGTCGAAACTCCTCTTTAGCTGTATTCGATGGTTTGTTGCTTCTACGCCGCGCATGTTCTCCGCTAATAGTCACGATGCAGAGTTTTTACACTTTCTACAGTATTCCGATAAGTTGCAAAGCCGGAAAATACCGAGGGACTGGATTTTAGCTATGATCGACTATTATAAGAGGTTTGATAAGGCGCCCCCGCTTGATCAGAAATTGGAAATTATCCAGGGCACGGACGATGGCACTGTAGACTGGGAAAAAAATATACCGAAGATCGTAGCTAAGTTCGCCGGCTCAAAAGTCTATGAGATCAAAGGGGCTCGTCATCACCTGGTGAAAGAGTCCGTACCCTACAGGGCGCAGGTATTTCAATTTCTCAATCAAATTCTTGAGCTTGAGTCGAATTAAACCTCGCAGTTTAGAATAATACTCGGCAGCGAATAGTGCCTGTTATCTGATTCAATTTTTCCAGCGCGACTTCGCTGTACTGTACGTCAATATCCATTACCACGTAACCCACTTGCTCGTTGGTTTGTAAATACTGCGAACTGATATTGATATCCGTATCTGAAAAGACGTTATTAATCTCAGACAGCACCCCAGGTACATTTTTGTGAATATGTAATAATCGGTGTTTTCCGGGGTGGGCTGGCAGAGTAACCTCTGGAAAATTAACCGAAGCAAAGCTGGAGCCGTTATCACTGTATTTGATGAGCTTTTCAGCGACTTCCACGCCGATATTCTCCTGTGCTTCCATGGTGCTTCCACCAACATGCGGAGTAATGATGCAATTGTCGAACTGACGTAGAGGCGAAATAAATTCCTCTGCGTTGGATTTTGGCTCCTGTGGATAGACGTCTATGGCGGCTCCGGCAATTTTCTTATTCTCCAAGGAGTCCGCTAAGGCGTCGATATCCACTACCGATCCGCGCGAGGCATTAATCAGCACGGCTTCAGGTTTCATCCATGCAAGTTGTTTTGCGGCAATCATATTCTTAGTTTCGGGTGTTTCTGGTACGTGCAGGCTTACCACGTCGCATTCGCGCATCAATTGCTCAAGTGAATCCATTTGCGCGGCGTTTCCTAGTGGCAGCTTGGTGATTACATCGTACAAATAGACTTTCATGCCCATGGATTCTGCAAGCACGCTGAGTTGCGAGCCAATATTACCGTAACCGACGATGCCTAATTTCTTCCCGCGGGTTTCAAATGATCCGCTCGCCGCCTTCTGCCATATACCTCGATGAAGCAAGGCATTTTTTTCAGGAATACCACGCAAAAGCAGTATCGCCTGGCCTATCACTAATTCCGCGACACTGCGTGTATTGGAGAAAGGAGCATTAAACACAGGAATACCCCGGCTGAGAGCCGAGTTGAGATCCACCTGATTGGTGCCAATACAGAAACACCCCACTGCTTGGAGCTTTTTGGCAGCAGCAAACACAGTTTCAGTTAGCTGTGTGCGGGATCGAATACCGATAAAATGCGCATCTGCAATTTTCTCTGCTAAATCACCTTCTTCCAGAGATGTCTTCAGCACCTCAATATTCTCATAGCCTGACTTCTTCAAAGTATCAATAGCACTTTGATGAACGGCTTCCAGTAATAGGAACTTGATTTTCCGCTTTTCGAGAGATGTTGGATTCATAATATAGGGCTTTTGCTATCAGGTTTTAGACTATATGGCACCGCTCTCAATCAGTTTGGCATGTTTCAGAGGCGATGATCAAAAAGCTGGCGCATGGTAACATATTCTGCTTTTACAGTGCTTTAAGCGATTAAGTCTATGTTTAGCTCGGAGCAGATTTTTGAATGGTCAGGCATGCAGTTGATTAGATTAGAACGACAAAATCGAAAGGCTGGCTTGAAAAGGAAGGTATATGAATTGCAGTAAAATTGAGCTGCTAGAAAAGCTGGTCGAAATAGTTGGGGCTGATTGGGTTAAGTCCGAGCCTGCCGATCTTGAAAACTATGGCAAGGACTGGACTAAAGCCTATCCTGCAGATCCGGTTGCTATCGTGTTGCCAGCAAATACCGATCATGTAGTTGCTATTGTTCTATTGGCCAACCAGCATCAGGTCGCATTAGTGCCCTCCGGTGGTCGAACTGGCCTCAGTGGCGGTGCGGTTGCTTCGCAGCAAGAGTTGGTAGTTGCGTTTGATCGCATGAACAAGATTATTGAATTTAGCCCCGCCGATCGTCAGGTCGTCTGTGAGCCAGGTGTCGTTACGGAACAGTTGCAGCAATTCGCGGAACAGGAAGGCTTATTCTATCCAGTTGATTTTGCCTCTTCAGGTTCGAGTCAACTTGGTGGCAATGCATCAACTAATGCTGGTGGTATTAAGGTGATTCGTTATGGCATGACTCGCGAATGGGTTAAGGGCTTAAAGGTAGTTACTGGCTCTGGTGAATTACTGGATCTAAACCGTGGACTTGCCAAGAACGCCACTGGCTATGATTTTCGTCATCTGTTTGTTGGTGCTGAAGGAACGCTTGGTTTTATTGTAGAGCTGACACTGGCTTTAACTACCCAACCTAAAGATCCAACTGTCCTAGTGCTTGGTGTGGAAAAAATGGAATCCATCATGCAGGTGTTGCTTGCGTTTCAAGAGAAACTTAACCTAACGGCTTTTGAATTCTTTTCCGAAAAAGCGCTTAAGCATGTTATTGAAGAGAAGCAACTGCAACGGCCCTTTGAGTCTGAGACAGACTACTATGCTCTTATAGAATTTGAGAATGTGTCAGAGCAGGATATGGAAACGGCAATGTCTTTATTTGAGTCTTGCTTGGAAGAGGGCTGGGTTGTAGATGGAAGCATTAGCCAGAATCACACACAACTCCAAAACCTGTGGCGCCTGCGTGAAGATATTTCCGAAACCATTTCTAAATTCACTCCTTATAAGAATGATATTTCGGTTAAGGTTTCGGCAGTGCCCGAATTCTTACAAGAAGTTGACAGCTTGGTCACATCTGCCTACCCGGACTTTGAGATAGTTTGGTTTGGGCATATTGGTGATGGCAATATTCATCTGAATATTCTTAAGCCTGATGCTCTTGAGTCGGAAGCTTTCTTTCAGAAATGCGCAGAAGTCTCTGACCTTGTCTTTGAAATTGTTGCAAAGCATGGTGGAAGCATATCCGCTGAGCACGGTGTTGGTTTGTTGAAGAAACCTTTTTTACACTACTCCCGCTCTTCGTCCGAGATTGCGTATATGAAGGCGGTAAAGAAGCTGTTTGACCCCAATAATATTATGAACCCAGGCAAGTTGGTCGATTAGTAGTGGTCTGGAGATCATAGAGGACGGGGTCTGCTCACTATTTTTGATTACGTGTAAGAATCTTCGGTAGGCATCTAAATTGTTACAATTTGAGACATTTAGGGTTTCCATCTACTAATCTATAGGTATACACTGGATGTCCAGTCGATTGTGACTGTGGGATCGTTGTGTTTAGGTTTGGCGATTCGTTTTTTTAATATTTTTGCGCACGAGATTATGTATGTCAGATTTAGTTGAGGGTACAGTTAAGTGGTTTAACGACGAGAAAGGATTCGGATTCATTGAGCAGGAAGGTGGTAAGGATGTATTCGTACATTTCAGCGCTATCAATGGCTCAGGAAGAAGAACGCTTCATGAAGGTCAGAAAGTAACCATGGAAGTCACTCAAGGCCAGAAAGGTCCTCAAGCAGATAATGTAAACCCGCTTTAATTAGGTCTTAAACGATTTTTAATTAAGTGGGCTAATTGTCAATATTTGCGGGATAACAAAAACTAGCGAATATTCGTTCTAGGTTTTGGTCTTAATTATTTAGACGTTTAAATAATTAAGACCGCTATCGTTAATAGATCGGAATTTCAGTCACTTTTTATTATTCTAAGCAACTAGCTTCAATTCCTTCAAACTTCAAGGCAGGATTGTCTTGACCCCTGCTTTTGTGCCTAACAATAAGCGGTCGGCCCTTCGTTCTGCAAAAAGCCCATTACAGACCACACCCGTTATCTGGTTAACCTGTGACTCCAGCTTGCGCGGGTCTAAAATTTCTAGGTTGTAAATATCCAGGATCTGATTGCCATTATCGGTAACACAGCCTTCTCGATAAACTGGGTCGCCTCCAAGTTTCACTATTTGCCGTGCTACGTAGCTGCGTGCCATCGGAATCACTTCAACGGGTAGAGGGAATTTGCCGAGGACTGGGACCATTTTTGATTCATCCGCGATACAGACAAACTCTTCAGATGCAGCGGCAATTATTTTTTCGCGAGTAAGTGCTGCACCTCCCCCTTTTATTAATTGCAGGTGTTCATTAGTCTCGTCTGCACCATCGACATAGACACGCAGCGTTCCGGCGCTATTTAGATCCAATACAGGAATATTCAATTCTTTGAGCCGCTTTGCTGATTCCTCAGAGCTAGCTACCGTTGCATGGATCTTATGTTTGATCTTTCCCAGCTCGGCAATAAAAAGATTTGCTGTTGAACCCGTGCCTACACCAATAATTGTGTCTTCGTCTAACAGGGATTCCACGTAGTCGAATGCAGCCTGTGCAACGGCTTGTTTTAGTTCATCTTGAGTCATGCTTGTCCTCGTTAGTATTCATTGCGCTGGGTGGTTTAACTTGCCCTAGCAGTTGTCCCATTGCAACACTGGAAGTTGCTTGCAGAGAAGAATCAAACTCCATCGCCCCATGCGGGAATAAAATGATAGCTGTCGAGCCTAACCGAAATTTGCCCATTTCCGCACCCTGTGCCAAATCAATAGCGGGGTGGCGGCCAGTATAGTCTATCGCATGAATCTTACGTTTGGCTCCGGTAGGGCAAACCTGCCCAGACCAAATTGTGTCTATTCCGGCGACTATCATTGCACCGACTAGGGCTATAGCCATTGGCCCTAATTCGGTCTGAAACAAACATACGAGCCTTTCATTCCTGGCAAACAAATTGGGAACAGAGTTGGCAGTAACTTGATTAACCGAGAAGAGCTTCCCGGGAATATAAATTGTCCGTAGCAGAGTGCCGCTTAGCGGCATATGAACTCGGTGATAGTCTCTGGGAGAAAGGTAAACGGTAGCAAAGCTGCCTCCGCGGAACAGCTCAGCCATTTTTAAGTCCCCGCCAAGTAAATCTTCACAGCTATAGTGCCGCCCTTTGGCCTGCAGTAACTGATTCTCCTTAATGTTGCCTAGTTGGCTTAAGGTGCCATCGGCTGGGCACACGATTGCGTTGGCATTCTTTGCCAGGGGGCGTGCATCGGGTTTTAGTTCACGGGTGAAAAATGCATTAAAGTTTTCGAATGCATTAATGTCTTGAATAACCGCTTGGCTTAAGTCGACTTTATAGCGCTTTATGAAAAGTCTTATTAGGGGGTTTTTAAGTCGCTTACTTTCCGCAAATTTACCAACTATTCTAGATAGCAGGTGTTGCGGCAACAAATACTGAAGAAGAATAAAAAAGCCTGACATAGATTATCCAATTTTTTGCGATTAATTTTTAAATTAAGAATTTACATTTCTTTCTTGGTTTAAAATCAATCTCTTTCTTATGACCAAGGGCGCTAGTTTTCTATTGGAGTATTGGGATGATTTCCCCATTCTGACCATGACCCATCATAAGCTCGAATATCATAACCCAGAGCTTTACCGACTAAATAAGTTAGGCCTGAGCGGTGATGTGTTTCGCAGTGAGTAATAATCTTCTTGTGTTTATCAATGCCTATTTCTTGTAATTGACTGGCTATGTCTGACAAAGGCTTCAGGCGTAAATCGTGCTCTCGGTCTTGTAGGTCTAACCAGTTCAAGTTTACGGCACCAGGAATATGCCCATTACGTTGTGCAGTGATTTTACTTCCTTCATATTCTTCTTTGGTGCGGGCGTCCCAGATTATTGTGTCAGGCTCAGCAATCTGTGCCAACATATCATCTATGGTGACGAGTTCTGTCGTGTTGACCTGTGTAGAGAAATTAGAGGGTATGGGCTTTATAGCAGAATTGCTATTCGATAGATTAAAGCCCAGCTTGAGCCAAGCTGGCAATCCTCCGTTTAAATAAGAGTAGTTTCTATGTCCGATTAAATCCAAAGTCCAAATCAATCTGCCAGCCCAACCACCACCTTCATCGTCATACACGATAACGTGCTTTTCATTGCTTAAACCGATTCTTGAGAATAACTTGTTGATCTGATCAACACTGGGTAATTTGCCTACTGCTGGTTTGATGCCAGAAACTAGCTCCGCAGGTTGTACTAGCACTGATCCAGGAATATGTTGCACATCAAAAACCGCAGCTTGCACCACAGCTACTAACAATAAATTGCTGTCCGGTATTAATTCATTGAGCGCTTCAGGCTCAAGTATTAGAGGTAAAGATTCTTTAGTCATAAGGAATTCAACTATCGCTCCGTGTTTTAAAATCAACGAACAAGCTAGTTTTTATTGCCCCTCGTCCAGGGAATCCAATATACGAAAATAGCTTTCTACTCTTGCGCTACTTATCTGCCCTGATTCGACGGCTGCTTGTATGGCGCAGCCGGGCTCTTGACGATGAGAGCAATCACGAAATTTACATTTGCCAGCATAGGGCTGAAATTCAATAAAGCCATCGAATGCCTGGGCCTGATTGATGTGACCCAGGCCAAACTCGCGAATACCTGGTGAATCAATTAAATCAAAGCCCGGCATATGAAATAGGCGGGAAGTGGTTGTTGTGTGCGTGCCACGATCCCAGGTCTCTGAGAGTGCACCGACATCGGCAATATGGCCTTTGTTTAGTTTGTTTGTTAGTGAGGACTTACCTACCCCAGACTGCCCGACTAGAATGGTGGTTCTGCCAGCCAGAGCTTGCTCCAGTTGCAAAATTCCACTCTCATTAAGCGCGGAAACCTTGTGCACTTCATAGCCAATTTCCGCATAACTGGATAATATATTGTCCAATTCGGATAATTCTTGCTCTTGCAATAAATCTAGCTTGTTCAATATCAGCACTGCCTTGAGCTTTAATTGCTCGATTGCTACAAGGTAGCGGTCAATCAGGCTGACATGTGGTGTGGGAGAAGAGGCAAATACCACAAGAACCAGATCGATATTGGCTGCAATTGGCTTGAATATGCCCCCAGGGTTAGGCCGACCAAAGAAATTGCGACGTTGCCCCTGTGCCACTACTACGCCACCACCTGCTCCGTCATCAATCCAAACCACTAAGTCGCCAGCGACAAGATTGGGTAAGTTAGATCTCTGGGTGCATCGAACAATGTGTCCAGGCTGGTCGGTCTTCAGCGACTCAACATCCAGGTGTTGTCCATAGTGACTAATTATCCGCCCATTACACTTCTCTTGCGACGTGGCATTAGTTTCAGAATCAGGCAGTTCAGCGCTCAATTCTTTTTGTTGATTCTCCGTTATGCGGGCCAACTGTTGCTTGCTTAGTCTTTTCTTGCTCATTTTGTAATGTTGGAGGTGGCTTCCAATGACTGCGGCCTGTTTTTAAGTATGTGCTCAAGCCTTATGATTATTGCATATTCCACTTGAGGAAGCTTTGCTACAATCAAATTCTCGCGAGAGTCTAAAGGCAGTATTTGTAGCTCAAGTAGCTCAAGTAGCTCAAACAAGTAGCCTAAAATAGTTTAGTGATGGAAGTGCATTATGGATAAGAGCTTGAACCTCATCTGGCTGGATTTGGAAATGACAGGATTAAAACCTGAGTCGGATTGTATTATAGAGATTGCAACATTGGTGACGGATGCTGAATTAAATATTCTTGCCGAAGGACCTGTATTAGCAATTAAGCAACCAGATTCAGCACTTGAAGCTATGGATGATTGGAACCAAAAACATCACGGAGCATCAGGGTTAATAGAACGTGTAAAAAATAGCACTGTTAATGAAGATGAAGCTGTGCGGCAGACGATTGAATTTTTGTCCCAGTATTCAGAAAAAAATGCATCGCCCATGTGCGGGAATAGCATCTGCCAGGATCGTAGATTCATGGCCAATTACATGCCGGAGTTGGAAGATTATTTTCATTATCGCAATCTTGATGTCAGCTCGGTAAAAGAGTTGGTACGGCGTTGGAAGCCTGAAATTATAAAGGGACTGGTAAAGCGAGGCACCCATCAGGCGATGGAAGATATCAAAGACTCTGTGGCTGAATTAAAATATTACCGCGAGCATTTCATCGACGCGTAATTAAGTCTCCGCTTAACCATGTTGTTGTAGCGCCCACTCGATATGTTCTTTGACCATTGCAGAGCAATTGTTTAAGCGTGAGCGGAGTGCTGTTATTACTTCAGCTGAACTTGGTGCATTTCCTAATGCTACGGCAATATTTCTAAGCCAACACTGATAGCCGATACGGCGAATTGCTGAGCCTTCGGTGCGTTGTAAAAACTCTTCTTCTGTCCAAGCAAATAAATCAACGAGTTGAGCATCATCAAGGTTATTCCTGGGCGTAAAATCCTCCTCCTTAGATAGTTGCGAAAATTTGTTCCAAGGGCAAACGATCTGGCAGTCATCACAACCATAAATTCGATTACCCATGGCTTGGCGGAACTCTTCAGGAATCGAGGTGCGCAATTCAATAGTTAGATAAGAAATGCAGCGCGTTGCATCCAAAAGATTAGGTCGCACAAATGCCTGCGTTGGACATATGTCGATGCAGGCAGAACAAGTGCCGCAATGATCAGATACCTGATTGTCCACAGGTAAAGGCAGGTCGGTAAATAACTCTCCAAGGAAAAACCAGGAGCCTGCTTGCTTGTTTATCAACATAGTATTCTTGCCGATCCAACCCATGCCAGATTTTTCGGCCAGGGCACGTTCTAATACGGGAGCGCTATCTACGAAGGCGCGATACCCAAACGGGCCAGCTGTCTCTTGAATACGTTCAGCTAGTTTCTGTAATCTTTTGCGAATGAGTTTGTGATAGTCACGGCCTCTGGCATAACGGGAAACATAGGCCTTGCCCGTGTTTGCCATTGATTCAAGAGAATTCTTCGAGTCCCGTGAATAATCCATTCTCACGCAGACAACACGAATCGTACCCGGTAGTAACTTCTCAGGATGGCAACGCTTCTCATGATTTTCTGCCATATAAGACATGGCACCGTGATAATTTCTCGCAATCCATGACTCTAGGTGTTGTTCGTACTTGCTTAAATCAATGTCGGTAATGCTTACTTCCTGGAAGCCAAGCTCAACACCCCAAGTTTTGATGTCAGCAGCAAATTGATTGAAATCGAGCTCAGTCATCTGGGGTATTAGCCTTATAGGTCACAGAGAATGTCCGCTGCTTTTTGCAGGGTGCTGTCATCTTTACAAAAACAAAAACGTATTATTTTTGTGTCAGGAGGAGTTTCATAAAAGGGGGTCAATGGAATGGCAGCAACACCTTTTTCCTGAGTGATATAGCGGGTGAAATCTATGTCTGATTTATTGCTTATTGCACTGTAGTCCACAAGTTGAAAATAAGTACCTTTAGAAGGCGTAAATGTGAACCTGGATGGTTTCATCATATTGCAAAAAGTATCTCGCTTTTTCTCGTAGAAGGAAGGGAGTTCCAGTGTATGCTGCGGGCATTCCTCCATGAAATCGGCAATAGCATATTGAACAAAACTGGATGTGGTGAAGGTAACGAATTGATGAACCTTGCGAAATTCTTCTGTAAGTTGTTTTGGTGCGACACAGTAGGCTAGTTTCCAGCCAGTAGCATGGTAAGTTTTGCCAAAGGAGAAAACAGCAAAACTTTTTTCTCGCAATTCGGCATGGGACAGCACACTTTCATGTTGCTGTCCGTCATACACCATGTGTTCATACACTTCGTCTGAAAGAACTAAAATATTCTTGTCACGAATAAGGCTCGCCAATGTGTTTAGGTCTGCTTTGGAGAGAACACTGCCGCAGGGATTATGTGGTGAATTTATAATAATGAGGCGAGTACGGTTACTGATCGCTTGTTCGAACCGATTCCAATCTACCTCATAATTGGGCAAAGAAAGCGGAACATGAATTGTTCGACCCCCGGCGAGTTGCACGGCAGGTTCGTAAGAATCATAAGCTGGATCAAGAACAATAACTTCATCACCGGCATGGACGACTGCTTGAACAGCGTCGAATAATGCTTCGGTCGCTCCTGAGGTTACTGTGATTTCATCTTCGGGGTCTGCAACGTGGCCGTAATAATTGCTCACTTTCTTTGCAATCTGCTTGCGGAGTGGAGGTATTCCTGCCATTGGCGAGTACTGGTTTTTGCCTTCATTCAGATACTCCGCCACCAGCTCTCGTAGCCGCTCTGGACAGTCAAAATCCGGAAAGCCCTGAGAGAGATTAATGGCATTATAATCCTGTGCCATTTTCGACATGACGGTAAAGATGGTTGTGCCTACTGTGGGCAATTTGCTTTGCAATGTGTTTCTCAATTATTCAGTGTGCTAAGCATTCTACCCTATAGCTTTGTCTGACAGGTATGCGGAGCAGTTTTAATAGACATAAAAAAACCATAACGAGTATGGCTTTTTTATGTGGGTTGTTTATTTTTAAGATGGCTGGATTTACTGCAACCATTCATTCAACTCAATGATGTCCTGTGGTGTCAAAACTCCAGAGATCTGCTTTAAAACCAAGCTATCGATGACATAGTCAAAGCGCGCATCTGCATATTGGCGTAGAGCACGATACAGGTTTTCTCTGGCGAGAAGTACTTCAACTATATTCCGTGTGCCCACTTCTGCGCCCAGCTCAGTTGCATCTAGAGCACTCTGGGTTGAAGTAATTAGCTGTTGCCTTTGAGCAATGACCAACACATCGGTATTAACGCGGCGATAGGCGTTGCGAATATCTTGTGTAAGTTGTCTTTCTGTAAAATTCAATTGCTCTTGGGCATTGATAACATTGTATTCAGCGGCTCTTCGACGTGAGCTTGTAGCCCCACCAGTATACAGTGGAATGGTTAGGGTAAGTCCGAGAGAGGTTCTATCACTGGCACCACCACCTACTTGTATGCCATCTCGAACAACGCCTGCGGTGACATTATGTCCAAAGCTTCCGGAGAAATCGATGGTTGGTAGATGGTCAGATTTTCTGGCACTCAGATTTTTCCGAGATGCCTCTAAATTATATTTGGCGGCGGCAATAGCGAGGTTGCTATTTTCGGCCTGATCCTCCCATTCTTCCAGACTCCCTTCGACTGGCACTATGGGAAAGTCTTCCTTTAGCTCTTTGATGGTGGGGTGGGGCTGGCCAGTTATAGCTTCCAATGCTTCATAACGAGATTGCAGGATATCCTGCTGCAAGATTGTCGTATTCTGCGCAAGGTCATAAGCTGCTTGGCTGTCATAGACATCAGTAATAGCAACTAGACCTGCTTCTTCCCTCTGGCGTGTTTGTTCGAGTGAACGTAGTGCGGCTTCCTCTTCTTGTATGTTGGTTTCCAATGCCTCGATTGCCCGTAGTACGTCAAAATAGGCTAGAGCGACGCGCATAATCAGGTCTTGTTCCTGCGCGGCGAGGCTTACAGCAGCAGCCTTATCGGCAGCCTTGGCACTTTGAAAGTTATACCAGCTCGCGAGATTTAGCACACTCTGGTTAAGGGTTGCACCCCAGCCGTGGTCGTTCAGGCCCGGTTGGAAGCTATGGGTTTCAGTTGGCCCGGCGGTCACACGGGCGGTATTGCCGCCAATGCCAAGGGTAGGTAATAAGGAAGCACGACTTTGTACCACACTCTCTCGGTTCTCCCGATAACTCGCTTCGGCTTGCCTTAAAGTAGGGTCGTTCTCTAGTGCTAGGTGCAATATATTCAGTAAATCATCGCCATAGCTGAAGGAAGTAGCCGTACAGCTTAATACCAGAATTCCAAAACACTTCGCTAGTTGTCCCATAATATGTGACCTTTCTTACCAAGTTCGATGATGATGAATGAACGCCTGAGGAGCTGCTTAAACAAGGGTTCAGGGCGGTGTTTGAAGTTAGACGGCATTCTACACAGCGTAACTAAAAGTGACAAACCAAAGCCCTGTATGCGCGGCCGTTCAATTTGTCGGCAGGCAATACAGGGTGATATCAATCCATTTATGTTTTGTGTAACTACATTAACCCACTATCCAAATAATTGGATAGCGCGTTCAAGCAAGAGTGAGCCAGTTTTTTGCTACGTTCAACTGACCAACCGAATTTCGCATCCGGTGTGGCAGAGGTATCTTTAAAAGGCATCTCCAATGTCATCGCTAGACAACCGTGTAACTGTGCCGTCTGTGCTGTACTCATTTTTAAGTTTGCAGTGCCAGGTTTTTTGGGTGGATATCCGTGCTCAGTTTGAAAGTCTGGGTTGAGCTCGACCAGGTTGTTTTTGTAGAAATCTAACTGAGCCTGTTTTTTTGAATCCCAGTCTAATAATCCTTCGGTGCCTGCAATAAAACAGTAGGGTAATGTTTCGTCGCCGTGTATATCCAGAAGAAAACTCACACCGATATCCTTCATAGCCTGCTTTACATGGAAGACTTCTGGGCTGGCATTCAGTTTGGATTTCTCCCATTCCCGGTTTAAGTTTCGACCAGCAGCATTAGTGCGCAGGTGTCCACGTCGACTGCCATCAGGGTTCATGTTTGGCACTAAATACAAATTACACTTACTCAAGAGTGATTTGGCCATAACAGGCTGCTCACTTATTAGGTGCTCAATACAGCCCTCCATCCACCACTGCCCCATCGATTCACCCGGATGCTGCCTAGCAGTAATCCAACAATTAGGCTTTTCGTCAGGGACTGCATCCGATGAGAATTTCAACAGGTCCAGATCTTGTCCATCCAGAGTCTGGCCTAATATTTGATGAGAACATAGTGGGGACTGCAAACTTTTCGCAATCAGGTCAGCGTGGCGCTCCATGGAATAAGGAATAAAATAGGCGAAATAGACAGAGTCATACTCTGGTGTGAATTCTACGGTCATTACCTCATCTTTAAGCGAAGTAGGATGTCGTAGCCAGCTGCTACGATCATAGGAATAACATATTCGGTAGTTTTCGAAGCCTCCTGGATAGGCAGCGCCGCCAGCATTGAGAAAATGCATTTTACATTGGGTATTTTTTGCCCCACTTAGTCGGAAATAGAACCACTGGTAAAATTCTGATTGGTGATCGGGGCGGATTTTTAACTGGATATTATTGGCCTGGTCGCAGGAGATTACTTCAATATTCCCCGCATCAAAGTTCTGGCTGATATACACAAACTACCTCAAAAATCTAAAATCTGGTTATTTTTCCTTCATTTGGCGGTTGTCAGCTTACCGGTATTTGTTATCATTGCCGACCCTTTTTTTCAAGTAGACGAGAATTCCTATGTCGGTAGTTACTGACAATTTAAACATCGCTTCAAATGAAGCTCTGATGACTCCCGCGGCACTGAAAGCTGAGCTGCCTCTGGCGGGTGCAGCCTTAGAATCCGTGACACTGGCTAGAAATACCATTTTTTCTATCCTGGATCGGAAAGACCCGCGTTTGTTTGTGGTGGTCGGGCCTTGCTCTATTCATGATACTGATGCGGCCCTTGATTATGCGCAGCGACTTAGCCGGCTGGCCGAAAAAGTTAAAGACACAATATATATAGTGATGCGTGTCTATTTTGAGAAACCAAGAACATCGATTGGCTGGAAGGGCTTGATTAACGACCCTTACCTTGACGATTCATTCAAGATAGAGGATGGCTTACGTAAAGGCCGCAAATTGTTGTTAGACATTGCCGAGATGGGTTTGCCTACGTCCACCGAGGCGCTGGATCCTATATCACCTCAATACATGCAGGATATTATTGCCTGGTCTGCTATCGGGGCTCGTACAACTGAGTCTCAGACTCATCGTGAGATGTCATCAGGTTTGTCTTCTGCGGTGGGCTTCAAGAATGGAACTGATGGTGGTTTGACTGTCGCGGTGAATGCGATGCAGTCCGTCTCAAATCCTCATCGGTTTCTTGGAATAAATGCTGAAGGCCAGGTGTCAGTTGTAACGACAAAAGGAAATCCCTATGCGCATGTGGTTTTACGTGGCGGCAGTAAGGGGCCAAACTACGATACCGTGCATGTAGCTCAATGTGAGAAATCATTACTTGATGGTGGCGTGAGTAACAACATCATGATTGATTGTAGTCATGCAAACTCAAGTAAAGATCCAGATGTACAGCCTTTAGTGCTTAAGGATATTAGCCACCAAATACTTGAGGGAAATAAATCTATCATTGGGGCGATGTTGGAAAGCCATATCAACCATGGCAACCAGTCTATTCCAAAAGATTTATCTCAATTGAAATATGGTGTATCGGTAACAGATGCTTGTATGGATTGGGACACTACAGAACAAGCGTTGCTGGAAATGGCAGAGAAATTAAAAGATGTTCTTCCGGGCAGGTAGATGCCTAGTCGGTGAGTTTTGCTATAAAAATTAAGCGATTCATTTTAGAACGATGAGCCAGGTTGGGAAAGGAATTCCAACTCTTCAGGTGTAGATTCTCTGCCTAAGACTTCATTGCGATGCGGATAACGGCCGAAGCGATCAATGATTTCTTTATGCCTTACTTCAAAATTGAAGTTGTCTTCCAAGCCTGGCTGGTCAAAAAGGAATAGTGCAATTTCGTGAATCTCCTTGGACTCGCTGTGCATAAAAGGCATATATAAGAATGCCCTTTTGCTACTATCGAGTTCTTTATCAAACTTTCTTCTAACAGCCTCCTGCGCGAGCACTAATGCCAATGGGTCAGTTGCGAATGCGAGGTGGCTATCTCGGAATATATTTCGCGAGAATTGGTCCAGTATTATGATTTCAGCCAGTGCATCTAAGGGGTGTTCGCGCCAGGTATAAAGCAGCCCTCGCTTAGCGCGTTGATGTGTTTCTCCGAACTTACTGCGTATGAGTTCATCGAACTCTAAGTCTTTGACGAATCTTTGTTTCGGTTCGATATCTTCAAACCAAAATTGAATTATTTCAGTAGCTGACAAGAAAAATCCTTGTGAGAGATTGTGTGTTTAATTCTTTTATCGACAGCAGGGTCAGCATAATTAGAGGAGTGGTTTATTAGTTTTCAGGTGGAGTGGAATGTAAGTTGATAATAGCAGAGCTGAGCACAGAAGCTGTATTGAATCGGATGATAAGCCAAGTGAAAGAGCTCCCTGGAGATGTTTTGGTTTCGGTTACGCAATGCTGGAATAGGCCCTTGATAAGTGGCTTTGCTCCCTGCGCCCAAGTGTTACCCACTTTTGTACAAAAGGATTGTCTAATAGCGTTTTTTTATAAGCGTTTGCCTCATTGCTCAATTCGGCTCCATAGATATTGAAACAAACAGCCATTGGTGCGTACATGCAATCAGCAATAGAGAATCGGCCGTATAGATAGTTCCCATTCTCGCCAAACTTACGACGACAGCAGCTCCAAATAGCATCTACTCTGGCAGCTTCATCGAACAATTCTGAAGAAGGTTTTAGCTTAAAGGCACCTTTGCAATTCAAAGGCCACTCCTTTTTAAGGAGTGGGAATTCGGAATGTACTTCGGCGCTGACCGCCCGGGCACTAGCACGACGTTTTGGGCTTTTTGGCCAGGCAGAATTACTCAGTAACTGTTCAGAAATATATTCACAAATCGCTAGTGAATCCCAAATGGTTATCTCTTTGTGCAGAAGAACTGGCACTTTAAGGGATGGAGAATAGGGGCCGAGCTTCTCTGCCGTGTTATCTTGATACAAAGCGATCTGAATTTCTTCAAATTCAACGGCAAACATTTTTAGCAAAAGCCAGGGACACATGGACCAAGAAGAATAATTTTTATTTCCAATTACAAGTCTAAGGTCTTTCATTTTTTGCTATCTCCAAATACAGCAGTGTCAGTTCACTGCTCATTAACAAAAAAGCTTAAGTGACTATGCTCAATCTGGGTTATGCGTCAGCATCGAGGTGTTGTTATCACGAAGGCGAACTATTACGCGTCGATCAAAAAAATCTGATTCGAAACTTTGTTCAGGCTGCAGTGGGCGAGTTTCGCCATAGGCAATTGTTTTGATAGATGTATTCTGAAAACCTTTACTAATAAAAAACTTTTTCACAGCATTTGAGCGTTTTTGAGAAAGCTTTAAATTTGAATCAGAATCGCCATTACGATCAGTGTAGCCAGTAATTTCTACACTGACTGTTGGTATGGCCCTAGCAATACTGACAAGACTGTTGAGTTGCTCTTCGTAGTGATCTTCAATTTTGTTGGAGCCAGTACGAAAATTTAGTGAAAGCACAGTGTTGTCGCAGCACTGTATGGTGGACAGTGAAGCTGTTGCCGGATAAGACTTTGCTGAATTCTGAGAAAGCGCATCGAGCTTTTGCTGTGCGAGCTGGTACTCTTTTTCTATAGTCAGGTTTTTCTCTTTAAGGGCTGCAAGTTGCGACTGGCTCTCATAGAGGCCGGCCTGCATGTGTCCAAGCTCTGACTTGGCCTGCTGCCCATCTCCAAGTATCGCACCAAGAAAAGCACCAGCAATAGCACCAGGGGGGCCGCCTGCAAGTCCTCCAAGCAGAGCGCCGCTAAAAAAACCCGTGTTTTCTTGGGATGATGCGGCATTTTGATATTGCGCATGTTGTGTGTCTGCTGCTGCCGTTGTTGCAGCAAGGCTAAATGCCAGGGCGAGAGAGGTTTGTTTAATCATCTTAAATTCCTGTATGTAGAACAAATTTTGGATTTTGCAGTCTAATAATGTAATTGAGAGTCGACTTAGGGCTGTCACGAACAACCAAGCAAACTGACAATTGTTTGAGCGTATTAAACACAAGACTTATTGCTTCCTGGTGTATTGAAAAAGGACATGTGATGACTAAATATGGCAGAATCATGGCAATTGCCGTTGTTCGTGAATGGCAGCTCTGTTTCATATAGAAATTCCGGTATAGTCCTCCTAAACCTTTTGCCCCAAAGGCTTACGAAAACTGAGAGTGGAAATGAGTAGACGAATCGCGATCGTGGAAGATGAAGCTGCAATTCGAGAGAATTATGCCGATGTCCTGCGTAAGCAGGGGTACGAAGTACAGGCGTTCTCGAATCGCAAAGAGGCTATGTCAGCGTTTGATCTTCGCCTTCCTAACCTTGCTATTATCGATATTGGTCTTGAAAATGAAATTGATGGTGGCTTTACACTCTGTCAAGCATTGAGATCTTTGTCAGATACTTTACCGATTATTTTTCTCACCGCTAGAGATAATGATTTTGATACCGTGAGTGGTTTGCGGATGGGTGCGGATGATTATCTGACTAAAGATATAAGCCTACCGCATTTGACGGCTAGAATTGCTGCACTGTTTCGTAGGTTAGATGTTATCGACCAGCCCCCTTCGCCGGAAAATCTTTTGCACCGAGGAAAGCTTTCTCTAGATATTGGTCGCCTCACTGTTCAGTGGAATGATCAGTCTGTGGCATTAACGGTAACTGAGTTTTGGATGGTGCACGCATTGGCTAAATTTCCTGGACATGTAAAGAGTCGACAGGTATTGATGCAAGAATCGAAAATATTTGTAGACGGCAGCACGATCACATCCCATATCAAAAGAATTCGAAAAAAATTCATGCAGGTTGATGCTAACTTTGATTGCATCGAAACAGTCTATGGCATGGGCTATCGCTGGAATATCACACCTGAGTCAGTAAATTAATTACTTATGAGCACCGCATTTAAAAACCCTTTTGGAATTCGTTTCAAGCTGGTTTTTCTTTCCAGTTTTTTGTTGGTAATCCCCTGGCTTGGTTATCAATATATTTTGGAAATGGAGCAGGTTTTACGTCGTGGACAGGAACAAATAGTACTGGGTACTGCACAGGCCTTGGCGACTGCTTTGAATGAGCGGCCCGAATTATTTAATGAAGGAAGCTACACACCTGCTAGAAGAACCGAAGACCTCTATGTTTACCCCATTTTCTCGGCGTTATCACTCGACGATGGTTCTTTGATTGATTGGGGTGAATACCAGCAGTATGAAGTGGAGTTCAACTATAAGGACAGTATAAGCACAGCTTTGAACCCTTCAGGGCTTTACGATGAATCTGAAACTCTAAGTTTCAGTAATATGGTAGGCGAGCACAACGGTTCACTGTATGCATATTTCAAAGTTAGTGATGATGAGATTGTTTATAGAAGCAGAGACGCACTAAGTGTTAACCGTGGTGATTTCCTGGAAATTACCATGCTTTCGAAAGAAGGCACTGAAATTAATCGTTATGTTGTAGCACCTCATGAGCCTGAATTCCTTTATCCGTTTCAAGTACAGGACGGATACAGTGATCCTGTGCATGAAGGCCGCATTAGTGGTCAATGGTACGAATCTAATGATGGTTACGAGATTGAGTTACAGATTCCTATGGATATGTTAGGAGATAAGCTTGGTTTCGCAATTTTTGATGTGGATGATGAGCAGGCCCGTAATGTAAATACTGTGATAGCAACTTACCAAGTTGCAAATGCAGAGCATTTAGGTTCTCTAAGATTGCCTACCCCTGAGATTGATAGAATTGTTGCAGGTATGGGCCATAATAATTCACGTATCCAAGTCGTCGATAGGAGTGGGCGAGTGCTTCTGTCCGTGGGGGATATCCAATATGCAACGGGGTTATTGCTGGCATCCTCTCGAGACGAAGTGCCAGTTAACAAATATTGGTTTTATATAAAGAACAAAATTTTAAATCCTCTTTATTATCAGATCCTGACCAAGCCTAGCAACGATTTCATTGATGACCTGTATTCTGATGTGACGCGCGAAGGCGCTCATATAGATGCGGCGCTTCAGGGCGAAGCCAAAACACAATTCAGAACACTTGCGGACAGCGAAACTCGGTTGTTGGAAGCAGCACATCCGATATTAGCGAACAATGAAATCATGGGAGCAGTGGTTGTTGATCAAAATATGAATGGATTGCGTACATTCAAAAATCAAGCAATGGAAACCCTGTTTAGCACTATGTTGGGGGTGATGCTAGTGGTTACCCTTGGGCTGTTCTTTTCAGCATCAAGAATATCTTCGCGCATCCGTAAATTGAGAAACCAAGCTGAAGGTATAATTGGTGAAACAGGGCGCATACAAAATACGATTGTTGCCACAAGAAATTCTGATGAAATTGGTGATCTTTCGCGGAGTTTCTCAAATATTGTTGAACGACTTACACAGTATACAAGCTATCTAGAAAATATGTCGTCACGACTATCTCATGAGTTGCGAACACCAGTGGCCGTAGTGCGATCCTCAATAGAAAACCTTGGGCTCACCGTTTCAGATCGTGAGTCGGCAGTTTATATTGAGCGTGCTGAAGAAGGCATTAGACGGTTAAACCTTATTCTAACCAATATGAGTGAAGCGACCCGTTTGGAACAGATGCTACAAACATCTGAGAAAGAAAAAATAGATTTAAGTAAGGTGATTCCCGGTTGTGTTGAAGGCTACAAGCTGGCATATCCAGAATCAATATTTGAGTTAGCTATTAGTGGGAGCCCTATCTTTGTAAATGGTGTGCCGGAATACATAGCTCAATTGCTAGATAAACTAATCGCCAATGCTGTAGAGTTTTCTTATGCGGATCAGCCTATCACTGTTTTCTGCCGTACACTTAGAGATCATGCAATTATTAAAGTTTCCAATGCAGGGCAGTATTTGCCAGAAGAAATGAAAGATAGGCTATTTGAATCTATGATTTCTGTTAGGTCGCAGGAAAAGCAAGACCAGCCCCATTTGGGTATGGGATTACACATTGCCCGATTGATTACGGAATTCCACGGGGGTCAGATTCGCGCTGAAAATCGACAGGATCGTGAAGGTGCGGTGATTACTGTAGTGATCCCATTGTTTTATCGCTAGCAGGCATTTTTAATCACCAGTGTAGTATTTTTCCGCATTCTCCTTTACTACGGGTGAATCCGTAGCCCATGCATGACAAGTATCAAGCATCATTGGCTTTTTGCCAAAGCTATTTAAGTTTGAATCCGATTGATTTTTTCTTTGCCTAATCAGGGGGAAAATTGTTTGTACGGCAACAGTTGCCATTGGAAAAAGTAATTCCGTTAAATGGGTGCAACCTTCTACCCCTCCTACTTTCTCTCTTATGGCCTTGCGCCAACCTGCACCCATTTTTATGCCGGCCAGCGATTTATAAGCTGATGCAATGTTAGGGCACATTTCGAAAGGGCTATTGTCAGTTACGGCGATGACATCTTGAATAATAAAGCTATCGTTTATTGTTACACGCAATAACATTTCATGAAGAGGTTCACCGATTTTTATTTCACCCCTCCAACTATTTTTAAATTGATAGGTTTTTTTATCGGTCATATGGGCTTCTATATCCCATAAGCCGTCTTCACGTTCATAGCCACGATAGTCTATGGCTCGAGTATGAATATGCTTTCTGGCGGTAGCTTCTGGTAGCGGCATAACAGCACCTTGCTTGCGCACAAATACTGTTGATGGGGTAGCATTTGCGACGATGGACACTGTGGGTCAGGTCGTTAGTTTTGCAAAACAGCAGTATAACTCAAGATGAATTTATTGTGTGCCCTGCTCAGGCATATGGGGCATAATGCGTACACAAATTAATAGGAGTTACAAAATGACAATAGCTAGTGCACGACATATTCTCGTACAAACCGAAGATGAATGTAACGCGCTTAAAGAGCGAATTATTGCTGGTGAAGACTTCGCTGACTTAGCACGAGAACATTCCAGTTGTCCTTCTAAAGCACAAGGCGGTGACCTTGGCCAGTTCGGCCCAGGCATGATGGTCAAAGAGTTTGATGAGGTAGTTTTTAGTGCTGATGTTAATACGGTACAGGGGCCAGTTAAAACCCAGTTTGGTTATCATCTTTTAGAAGTGACTAGCCGAGAGAGCTAATTACTTAGCACACAACTTCTTCCGAATAGTAAGAATAGGTATGGTAAACCTGTAGTTCCTTAGCAATGAATACAAATTCAAGAACTTTTGGTAAAGGCGATGTAGAAGTCATGTTACGTTCGGAGTGCCACGATGGCTTTCTCCGAGTTGAGCGTTTACAACTTCGTCACCGCCTTTTCTCTGGCGCATGGAGTGATGCCATTATTAGGGAGCTACAGCTTAAAGAGCCGGCTGTAGGAATATTGCTATTTGATCCGCAACGTGATGTTCTGCTGTTAGTGCGACAATTCAGAGTGGGAATGCTGGAAGAACAATGTGGGCCTTGGCCTTTAGAAATTGTAGCCGGCATGGTGAGTAAAGGTGAGCAACTTGAAGAAGTTGCTTTGAGGGAGTCACAAGAAGAGTCAAATTGCGTACCCACTGATCTTGTAGAGATATGCACATACTACAATAGCCCTGGCACTAGTAATGAGAAAGTCCACCTGTATTGTGGTCGAATTAATAGTGAGGGTGCGGGCGGAGTCTATGGCTTGGCCGATGAGCACGAAGATATCGAGGTGGTGCCCGTTGACTATGACTACGCAGTACAAGCTATGAACGCCGGTGTAATAAATAACGCGATGAGCATCATTGCTTTGCAATGGCTGCAATTGAACAAGCAAGATTTGTTAAATAACTGGAAATAGGCTTAAAACCTAGTCAATTTTCCCCCAATATCCTTTCCCCACCCTGTTTTTGCCTATTTGTTGATCACATCTGCGCTATTGCGGCTGCATTTGCTCGCAATAAGCCTTTAAATCGTTACAATCGAGTGTATGAGCTTATTAAGGTCAAGTGAGGTGACTAGTGACCGAAAATAGAATAAGTTATATAAAAAATAGTCGAGGCAAAAATAAGGGTTAGATCTGTCCTAAACTTTGATAAAAATGCCAAAAAATAGCTATAACATAGACTTAATTAAGCAGATGGCGGAATGTGATGCCAACTACATTCGATTGTTGAAGTTGGTACCACACTTGCAAGCCTATCAAGATAATTCCTTTGCTGAGCTTGCCTTGTTGGAAAACCCTGGCCATGAGCAAGAAATTATTCAAAAGATAAAAAGCAGTATAGAGCCAGAAAAATTGCTCGAAGGTTTATTGGTTGAGTTTCATATTTCAGACCAACTTTACTTTGGTAGTAAAGTCACTGTTGAAATCGAAATTGTCGAAGCCTTTAAGTACACTACCACATTAGAAATAAGGCAGAAGCCTGTTTTGGAAAAGTGGATGACAAACCCCTCGATGTTAGTGCGGGTGTATCATGATGCGAGTACTGCGGAAGTCATCTCGTATCAGGGGCATAGAAATTTGCAACCAAGGTATGAGCAACCGAATGCAAAGATGTATCACTCTGATGAAAAAATGCAGGTAAATAAATTTTTGGGTGAATGGTTAACCCATAGCCTGAAGGTTGGTAGAAGTAATAAAGAATTAACCTTTAGTTAGTATCTAATAATATATACGGCAGTCATGACCGCATTGACTACACAGAACCCAATCAAGATTGTTCAAATTACCGATACGCATCTTTACGGTACGCCTTCCGGCACCCTCCTAAAAATGAATACCTATGAGACACTGCATCACGTTATTGAATTGGTAAAGGCGAACGAATCTGAAACGGATCTTGTTTTGGCAACCGGAGATATTGCACAAGATGCTTCAGATAAAGCCTATGAGAATTTCCTGGACACTATTGCTGCGTTGAATACCCCTTTCAGATGGGTGCCGGGTAATCATGATAATGTTACTGTCATGAATAGAATTGCTGAAGGTACTGGTGCGAGTGAGAAAACAGCACAGTTAAATAATTGGTTAATAGTGTTGTTAGATTCAAGCGTTCTTGGGCAAGTGCATGGGAAGTTAGCAAAGACAGAAATTCAGTTTTTAACCAGCGTACTGCGTGCCGCAGAAGAAGACGACTCTATACAAAATTGCTTAATCACATTGCACCATAACCCCGTTCCTGGAAACTCCGCCTGGATGAAAGATATCGGCCTGGAGAATGGTGCTGAACTCTTCAGTACATTAAAGAAGTCTTCGAAAGTGAAATGCGTTCTATATGGCCATATTCATCAGGAGCTGGATTTTAGCCATGAAGGAGTTAGATGCTTGTGTACGCCTTCCACCTGTATCCAGTTTAAGCCTAAAGTCACTGATTTTTCCTTGGACAGAGTAAACCCTGGATATAGATCACTTCGACTTTTTGCCGATGGTAGCATCGAGTCAGAGGTTAAACGGGTTTCGGGCGGAACGTTCGAAGCTGACTATAACAGCCCTGGTTACTGAAAACGGATGCCTGCCCAACCCTTTGTGCTGTATTTGCACGGTTTTCTCAGTTCTCCCCAATCTCAGAAGGCGCAGCAGACCTTGAGTTACTGCAAGGAAATTGGTCTCGGCGAGCGGATTGTGATTCCATCGATAAATCACGGCCCAGCAGAGACGATAATGCGGTTGCATGTTCTTATAAAAGAGCTGGATACAGACAAGTTGGTTCTAATGGGCAGCTCGCTTGGAGGTTACTACGCGACTTATCTTTCGGAGCACTATCAAGCGCCGGCTGTATTGATTAATCCGGCGATGAGGCCATATGAACTTTGGAAGTCATACCTCGGTGAGAATCGCAATTATTATTCCAATGAGATTCAGCTAGTGACTGAGCAGCACATCGTAGAGTTGAGAGAATTGGAGATAACTCAATTATCGAATCCATCAAATTTCAAGGTGTTCTTACAAGCGGGTGATGAGACTCTGGATTATCGCCAAGCTGCGGAAAAGTTCCCTCCTAGCCAATGTGCCATTCGGGAAAATGGGAGCCATAGCTATGATAACTTTGAACAGGAATTACCGTGTATATTTGAATTTTTTGCATCAAGAATTTCATAGACTTGATCAAAGGTTCCCTAGATAATCGCTAAAATATTATTGGATGATAAAAATTAGAGGGCTTCTGAGTTTAGGGGCCTCCGTACCTTTCGTAGTGAGAAAAATTTCATGAGCAACACCTACAACGCCGACGCCATTGAGGTATTAACCGGGCTGGACCCGGTTAGAAAACGGCCTGGCATGTACACTGATACAACGCGACCGAATCATTTGGTTCAGGAAGTAATTGATAACAGCGTCGATGAAGCGTTAGCAGGCCATGCTAGCCACCTTGTATTACAATTAAATAAAGACGGGTCGGTTGAGGTCAGTGATGACGGGCGCGGTATGCCTGTAGATAAGCATAAGGGTGAAAAAGTAAGTGGGGTAGAGCTCATTCTTACTCGCCTTCATGCTGGCGGCAAGTTTTCAAATAAAAACTATCAATACTCTGGTGGCTTACATGGCGTTGGGGTTTCGGTGGTTAATGCGCTATCCAAATATCTCGAGGTCACGGTTAAAAGAGACGGCAAAGTTTATGCAATGTCGTTCAAGGATGGGGAGAAGTCCAACGAGCTCAAGGCTATTGATACTGTTGGTAAAAGAAACACGGGAACCACCGTCAAGTTTCTCCCAGATGAGAAATATTTTGATTCGGTAAAAATATCTATTCCCCGATTGAAACATGTTTTACGTGCGAAAGCCGTTCTATGCTCAGGTTTAAAAGTTAGCTTTATTGATAACACAGTGAGCAAAGAGAAAGCGCAGAGTGAAGAATGGCACTTTGAAGATGGCTTGATAGACTATCTTACGCAGTCCACCTCAGCTTTTGAGACATTACCACAAGAGCCTTTCTATGGGTCGATTCAGGGCAATGATGAGGCGGTCGATTGGGCTGTTCAGTGGTTGCCGGAAGGTGGTGAAATTACCGGTGAAAGTTATGTCAATCTGATTCCTACTCCACTAGGCGGAACCCACGTCAGTGGGCTAAGAACAGGTTTGCTGGATGCGCTGCGTGAATTCTGTGAGTTTCGTAACCTGCTTCCTCGCGGTTTGAAACTGACTGGTGATGATGTCTGGGACAAGTGTAGCTACGTGCTTTCTTCCAAATTACTGGATCCACAATTTTCGGGCCAGACCAAAGAGCGATTGTCTTCAAGGCAGTGTGCCGTGTTTGTGGCGGGTGTAGTAAAAGATGCATTTAGCCTGTGGCTTAACCAGCATACAGATGAGGCGGAAGCCATTGCAGAGCTTTGTATCAGTAATGCCCAGACTCGACTAAAAGCGAGTAAACAAGTTGCGCGCAAAAAAGTAACGTCAGGACCGGCTTTACCCGGGAAATTGGCTGATTGCTCTACTCAGGACGTCATGTCCGGTGAGCTTTTCCTGGTAGAGGGGGACTCTGCAGGAGGGTCGGCAAAACAGGCTCGGGACCGTGAATATCAAGCGATACTGCCTTTGCGTGGAAAAATACTTAATACTTGGGAGGTGGACTCAAGTGAAATTCTTGCGTCTCAGACCGTTCATGATATTGCTATTGCCCTTGGTGTGGACCCTGGTACTACTAATATCGAGGGGTTGAGATACGGGAAGATCTGTATTCTCGCAGACGCCGATTCCGATGGCTTACATATTGCTACTTTGTTGTGTGCCCTGTTTGTTAAGCATTTTAGGCCTTTGGTGGCAGCGGGGCATATTTTCGTTGCCATGCCACCGCTATTTCGCATAGATGTAGGTAAGGAAGTGTTTTATGCACTTGATGAAGATGAGAAAGATGGAATTATTGATCGTATTGCAGCTGAGAAGAAAACAGGCAAAGTGAATGTTCAGCGCTTCAAGGGTTTGGGTGAAATGAACCCAATGCAATTGCGTGAAACTACCATGGCAACGGACACTCGCCGACTGGTTCAGTTAACACTAGAAGATGACCCAACAGCGAAAAAGAAAAGCAGTACTTTCCAGATGATGGACCTGCTGTTAGCAAAGGGCCGGGCACCAGATAGAAAAGCCTGGTTAGAAGACAGTGGCAGTAATGCAGATTTTGCCGAATAGCCGCGCAATTACGAAATATAAATAAGCAAAGATTAACTCATAAGAATTTCCGGAATATCACTAAACCGAGAACAGTATGAACGAAGAAATTACTATCAGTGAAGATGGTGTCGAACAGATTCCTCTGAAAAGCTATACCCAACAAGCCTATCTGAATTACTCGATGTATGTAATCAATGACCGGGCACTACCGAATATTGGTGATGGTTTAAAGCCAGTACAGCGGCGAATTGTTTATGCCATGTCAGAGCTCGGTCTAAAGGCTAGCGCAAAGTTCAAAAAATCTGCACGTACTATCGGTGACGTGATTGGTAAATTTCATCCACATGGTGACTCGGCATGTTATGAAGCCATGGTGCTAATGGCGCAATCATTCACCTATCGTTACCCCTTGGTTGATGGGCAGGGCAATTGGGGGTCTCAAGATGATCCTAAATCCTTTGCTGCCATGCGCTATACAGAATCTCGTCTGCAGGGCTACGCCGAGGTATTGCTCGGCGAGCTTGGACAAGGAACGGTTGATTGGAAAGCTAACTTCGATGGAACCTTGGAAGAGCCCGAGATTTTGCCTGCTAGGCTGCCGAACGTATTGCTTAATGGTGGTAGCGGTATTGCTGTTGGCATGGCAACGGATATTCCACCTCACAATTTGAATGAGGTAGCAAACGCCTGTATTCATCTGCTCGATAAGCCAAAGGCTACAGTTGAGGACCTTTGTAAATTCATTAAAGGCCCTGACTACCCTACGGAGGCGGAACTTATTACGCCGGGGAAAGACATTGTAGAACTATACAAGAGTGGGCGTGGATCATTAAAAGCTAGGGCAACCTATATCAAAGAAAATGGTGAGGTTGTTATCACTGCACTGCCTTATCAGGTTTCTGGTGCGAAGGTGTTAGAGCAGGTTGCGGCACAGATGCACAAGAAAAAACTGCCAATGGTAGTTGATTTGCGCGATGAGTCAGATCATGAAAACCCTACACGAATTGTTATAGTTCCAAAGTCTAATCGCGTTGATATTGATGCGGTTATGTCTCATCTGTATTCGACTACAGATTTAGAAAAAAACTACCGTGTTAATTTCAACATGATTGGCATTGATAAACGGCCTCAGGTGAAAGATATTGCCAGCCTACTTAAAGAATGGTTGCAGTTCAGAACTGAGACAGTACGTCGACGGTTACAATTTCGTCTGGATAAAATCCTTGATCGTATGCATATTCTTGAAGGCCTATTAGTGGCATTCTTGAATATAGATGAAGTCATAAAAATTGTTCGCACGGAAGACAAACCCAAACCGGCGCTTATCAAAAAGTTCAAAATTTCTGATCGCCAGGCTGAAGCAATTCTGGAATTGAAACTTCGCCAGCTGGCTAAATTGGAAGAGATAAAGATTGTTGCAGAGCAAAAGGAATTGGCTGCGGAGCGAAAGACCTTAGAACAATTGCTTAATTCCGCCGCTCGCCTGAAGACTTTTATTAAAGGGGAAATAAAGGCAGATGCTGAGAAGTATGGTGATGAACGACGCACACCTCTCATTGAAAGAGAAGAAGCAAAGGCGTTCAGTGAAACTGAATTAATTTCAACGGAACCAGTCACCATCGTCTTATCCGAGCGGGGTTGGATGAGGGCAGCAAAGGGACATGAAGTTGATCCAGCTTCTCTGCAGTATAAGTCAGGCGATGCATTCAAGATCGCAGCACGTGGCAAGAGTAACCAGTTGGCTATATTCATGGACTCTACCGGCCGAGCGTATTCACTACCAGCCCATAGTCTGCCTTCTGCCCGTGGCCAGGGAGAGCCTGTCTCAGGTAAAGTGAACCCGCCTTCCGGTGCTACCTTTGAAGGTGTGTTAATTGGTGAAGATGATAAAGATGTGCTGTTGGCAAGCGATGCAGGCTATGGATTTGTTGGGAAAATTGGTGACCTGACGAGCAAGAATAAATCTGGTAAGAGTGTGTTAAGGCCGCCGAAGGGTGGGAAAGTACTGCCAGGGATAATAATAAATAACTACGAGAGCGACTTAATCGTTGCTATTACTAATGAAGGTCGGATGTTGATGTTCCCGATAACAGAGTTGCCTCGATTAGCGAAAGGCAAAGGAAATAAAATTATTAGTATACCTACAGCTCGTGTCGCAGATCGTATTGAGTACATTGTTGCCTTAACTGTTCTCACAGCTGAAGATACATTGACTGTCCATGCAGGGCGCCGTCATCATAATCTTAAACCGGCTGACTTGCAGCACTATCAGGGCGAACGTGGCCGACGTGGAAATAAATTACCCCGTGGCTTTCAGAATGTAGACCGGGTAGAAGTTATTGTGAAAGGAGCTACAGCAAGCAAGTAATGTCAGGTATTAATTCTCATTCCCAGATAATTAGTCTGTATAGAGAGTAACCAACTGAATTGCCTGCCTCTCCAATAGGAGCCTGTAATCTGATATTGGTGGCAGGCTCAGGTACGTGCTAATTTTCGATTCATCATCGATATTTGAAAATTCTTCTACGTCTATTCGTGCGTCCGCCCCAGCATTTTGAAAACAAGGCTCGCTGATAAGTAAGGCATTGTTTGGGGCTTCGTCACATATCTTTCGGGTGGTGTCCAAAGTCTTGCCGGTTAGATTATCTGTGTCTTGGGTTACCGGGGAATATAAACCACTCACGGCTTTTCCGCTGTGGACTGCCAACTTAAATTTCGCGCTTAGTTGCTCGCCTTCGATATCATTCAAATCCCCAACTAGCAGTAAAAATAACTGGCCAGAGCAGATTGCGTAAAATGCCTGTTCTTCTTCTAGTTGTTCGGACGCAAAGTTAATGACTACTTCTTCTTCTGCGCAATAAGTAACTTTTCCATTGTAGAGCTGTGCTACTTTACCAGCGAAAAAATAATATTTATTTAGAAGATTAACCAAAGCTTTCTCGCTTAGGGTTGAGGCTAGATAATGAAAATTGGCCATCTTAATTGAAAGCAGTGTTACATCTTGAGTGCCAGGTATTGTTATAAAACTTTCTGGGTTTGCATCTGGCTTTCTGTGACCAAAGTTGTCGAGGAAAGTATTTTGCGCCAGGAATTCGGCAGTGGCATTAAACTGTCTTATCGCCGTGCTTATTTCATTATTGTTGTCTGGCTCGGGACAGGTTTCAATTTCTCCCTTGCGGATATTGCTTATCGCAAATGCGAGTAAGCTAGATGGAAAACTAACCAGATAGCGAAAATAAGTAGTGGTGAGTGTTGCCGCGATAATAAGGAGTAGTACAGTAGCAGCCACTATAAACAGAAAATTGTTCACTATGCCTGTTTCTATATAGCTTAGGTCCAGATTCAGATGTACATAGCCTGCTATGGAGTCGACAACATTGATGGGGGCGAAATAGTCAGCTTGTACTGTGCTAAGAGGCATGGGAAGCGGGATGATTGTAGCCGGCGGTTTTTTCTCATTTCGGGCAGTTGCGATGATTTCTTTGTCTATATTGGTGACTGTAATTTCCGTGATTGAAGAGTTTCTCGCCAGCTCGCCTAGAAAGATGTTCATGCTGATTAAATCGTTAGCCAGTACCAGCTCGGTTAGCTGTGTCGCAGTTTGTTGAACAAGTGTGTTGCCGAGGTTGTCGGCCTGTTGCCGCAATATATTCTGCGTATTGTAATTGCTGATTAGCCAGAATATACACATTGCTAATAGCAATAACAGACAGACGGCAAACGAAAATTTTCGAGAAATCTGGGTGTTTTTCTTAGCGGGTGCCGAGCTTTCATCGGTCACAGGCTGTTTCTGGGCGAGATTTTCTTGCAACGCTAGCACTCTAATATCTTGCTTGGTTTGATAATGGCTTTGAGCTGTAAGAATAGCAGCCTCGGCCCGCTTCCCCAATCAGTTTATGCCTGCAGGTTTATAGTTTGGAGAATCTTAACGTCTGAGCCCGCGGAAACTCAAAGCTCATGGAATCTGATGGGCTATGCAGACAATGTCCTTGTACCAAGTCCACTTTTGCTTGCTGTAGTAGTACTAGGAGAGATAACTTTTCCACCATAGGGGCGACCACTTTGATGTCTCTGCTGTGTAATTTGGCCACAGTATCCACTAAATGTTGAAAGCATTCTTGGCTGGTGTCGATCTTTTTCAACATCTCTATGTCCAGTTTGACATATTTTACGGGCAGTAAAGACAGGTAGCCCCAGGGCTTGGGTGTGCAACCAAACTGCGATATCGCAGCTGCGCTGTTCGACTGCTGAAGAGCTTCATCGAAATGGGCTAGGTGATGTTGTGCTACCAATGCATCAGTTTCGCTGATTTGGAACACAAGTTGTGACGCCCAAATCGAATTTTCAGAAAGCTTAGCCTTCAGCCATTCGAGAAACGGGATACTGACAATAGAATTGTGAGTTAGATTTATGCTAATGCGCATATCCGGCCTATTTGTCTTTTTTGTCTTTGCTAGAAGCTCCCATATTTGCTCGATAATTCTTTGGTCTAATTCTGCTCCTAGGGCGTTGATTGTGGCTGCTTCAAACAGAAGCGCAGTAGGGAGTTTGTCTTCTCCCTTGGAAAGGGCGCAGCGGGCTTCGTAATGAGGAGAGTCATCTTCTTGCAGATTCACAATGGCTTGAAAAGACAGCGGCAGTAGCGTTTCCTTAAGGCAGATTTGCAATTGTTGTAGAGCAGATGCAGGGCTAATTGATAGTAGGTGCGCCGGCAATTCTCTGTGATGGAGAGCTAGGCTTAGATTGTGCCGCGCTCTCGCGAATACTACAGCCCAGGTGGGAATGCCCGGTTCCAGCGCGGCTAATCCTACGCCGCATCTTAATTCTAACTGTGGTGGAATAGAGGGTGATACAGTGCAGAGTAGTGCCTGTTTTACTTTGTCGGTAATTAGGCGAGCATTAACACTGTGGTTTGCTATAAGCAGTACAGCGAATTCATAGTTGTGGCAGCGGCAGAGCAGTATATTTTCTGGCAGAGTATTCTTGAGTACTTGGGCGATATCGTTGAGTAGCAGATTCGCTTCAGATTTACCCACCCATCGCCTGATTTCGTAAAAATTTTCAAGTTGTAGCAGAGCGAGAGTTGCGACTAATCTGCGTCTGCGCCCCTGTTGCAGGCACTTATCGATGGCGTAGCAAAGATAACCCTGATTATGCAGGCCAGTAACGGCATCCCTCTTATGAACTGTTTTGGCTGGTGCGGAGTCTGGAGGCCCTGTGTTTGGCTCTAAGCTCGCCTGGTGGGAGGGGCCCACTACAGCGACTTTCTTCTCAGTATCTTCAGTATTTGTTTGAATTTGCTTATCCATTCCATGGTTCAGCGTTGGCCTATTCAGATAGCTGCTAGTTAGGCAGCCTGGCTAGGCGATTCTGGTTTTACCCTGCTCGCCTGGGTTCTCCCTGACAAGGCGGGGGACTAGATAACCGGGTAGGGCTGCGTGCATGGTTTTTATCAATTGCTTGGCATGCAGATCCTCCACATAGAAGTGCTCTGTACCGGCAACCTGGTCGGGCATGTGTAAGTAATAGGGTAGAACATTGTTTGCAAAAAGCACTTTGCTCAATTTGATCAAATCACTTGCATTGTCGTTAACATCCTTTAAAAGAACGGATTGGTTCATCATTTTTATGCCATTTCCGCTTAACGTGCTGAGTTTCTGCGAGACATCTAAGCCCAGCTCCTGGTGATGATTGCAGTGTATGACCATGACGGCTTGTAGGCGGGTTTCGCGTAGGTTCTTTAACAATTCTGCAGTTATTCGTTGTGGTATCACGATAGGTAAGCGGGTATGGATGCGAATTGTCGTCAGGTGTTTGACCTCTTCTAGCTGGCTGAGAAGCCAGGAGAGCTGTTTATCTGAAATTGCTAGTGGGTCGCCACCGCTGAGGATTACTTCTTCTATGCTGTTGTCATTGTCTATGTAGGAGATGCACTCCTCCCACTGCCGGCGACTTGGAGAGTTAGCCTGATAATTAAAATGGCGGCGAAAACAGTAACGGCAATGAATGGCGCAATGGGGAGCAGCGGTGAGCAGAACCCGCCCCTTATATTTATGCAGTAATCCGGGTGCTGGATTGAAACGGCTTTCCTCAAGAGGGTCTGTGACGAACCCCTGAGAGTGGGTTTCTTCTTTTGGGGAAGGCCAAATCTGTCGCAGTAGAGGATCATTCCAATTACCTTGCTCGATGCGCCCTACATAAGGTCGTGGTGCTTTTAGGGGGAATTGCTGTAAAGCATCAAGGCTATACGGGCAGTCAGCTGGATCTAATTGCAGTATTTGCAGTAATTCCTTTGGATCTGTTATCAGATCGGATAATATCTCTTGCCATTTTTCAGGTAAGTCTGATTGAATTATTGAAACTGCTGGATTTGTCATGATTTGCTCTGAAAATTTATAGAATTTGATCGTGTTGGTATGCGTGTAGGTAGCATCATAGCAACAACGTATTGAGGCCGACCAATTCAAATTTTCTCTGGCCTGAAGGTTAGAAACAAGATTGGCTTTTTAGCACCTGGCATAGTTCTTTTGGCGGCTTGCATGCTGTTGAGTAATAGAATCGAACTGTGGCTCTGTGAAGAGCATCAAGAAATATAAGAGGGAAAGATGGCAACGTACTCCACTAATGAATTTAAATCCGGTCTTAAAGTTCTCATAGATGCAGAACCTTGTTCGATCATAGAAAACGAAATGGTTAAGCCAGGAAAGGGCCAGGCTTTTAATCGTGTCAAACTCCGAAATCTAATTAATGGCAGGGTTTGGGAGCGTACTTACAAATCGGGTGAATCAGTAGATGCTGCTGATGTCATGGAGGTAGATATGGAATACCTCTATGAAGACGGTGAGTTCTGGCATTTCATGAAAACTGATGATAGCTACGAACAAGTAGCTGCCGATGCTAATGCCATTTCCGATGCAAAGATCTGGCTCAAAGAACAAGACAGGTATCAGGTAGTGTTATGGAATGATGCGCCAATTTCAGTTACCCCTCCTAATTTTGTGGAGCTGGAAGTTGCCGAGACAGACCCAGGCCTGAAGGGTGATACGGCGCAAGGTGGAACTAAGCCAGCTACATTAAGCTCAGGGGCTGTTGTAAAAGTACCTCTATTCATCAATATAGGTGACGTGCTAAGAGTCGACACACGCACGGCAGAATATCAAAACCGAGTGACCAAATAGCAAGAACTGTATAGCCAGCCAGAGCCACTCAGTCTCATGGCAATTCTGTAGATGTTGAAGGATTAATTCATGGTTGATTGGAAGCCAGGCGCCCCCTTGAGCAATCTGCATACCCGCGCTGAAGCATTGAAAAAAATCAGGCAGTTTTTCGAGCAGCGAAATATTCTTGAGGTTGATACTCCTGTCGTTGCTCGGACAACTGTCTCGGATATCTACATTGAGTCAATGTCTGTAGAGTTTAAAACAGATCGGTCCTCAACCATCCGTTATCTGCAAACCTCGCCTGAGTTTTTTATGAAGCGCTTATTAGCGTCTGGTAGCGGTTCTATTTATCAGATTTGTAAAGTGTTTAGGCAGGAAGAGATAGGACCCAAACATAATACTGAATTTACCATGTTGGAATGGTACAGGCTTTCCTATTCCATGGAGCAATTGATGACCGAGCTTCAGGAATTAATACAGATTCTTTTTTCCTGTGGGGATATTCCCCGTTTCTCTTACAGGGATATTTTTAAACAATACTTACAGTTTGATCCTCATGATATTTCCTTGCGCGAGCTAAAGTCGTTGGCGCAAAAAGAAATTGACCTTGGCAGTGAGGGCTTAAGTAAAACCGACTATCTGCAATTGCTGCTAAGCAATTCAATTGAGCCCAAGTTGCCAGAATTTTGTTTTATCTACGACTTTCCTATTGAGCAGGCTGCTTTATCTACAGTGCAAGAAGATGACCAGGGAGTGCTTGTGGCCAAGCGTTTCGAGCTATTTGCGGCGGGCATGGAATTGGCTAATGGTTATTTTGAGCTGAATGATGCGCAAGAACAAAGAGCTCGTTTTGAGGCGGACAATCAAGTGCGCAAGGAGCATGGGTTAGTTGAATATCCATGTGATGAGGCTTTGATCGCTGCTCTTGAAAGCGGTTTGCCCTCCTGCTCAGGTGTGGCGGTGGGCATAGATCGATTGATCATGTTATTAGTCAACGCTGATCATATAGATAAAGTGATAGGCTTTAGCAGCGACAGAGCATAGGCCTGACTAAGGCCAAGCTCTTCAATCTACGGCATTGGCTTCTTCGATCAACCTTTTCTTGTATAGACTTCTAAGTGTAGATGTAATCTTGCCCGGTTTGCCGTCAGCTATTACATGGCCGTCTATGCTTGTAACAGCTAGGACGATGGCTGTTGCGCTGCTAATAAATGCCTCATCGGCTTCTAAGGCTTCTGCAATGGAAAACAATCGTTGCTCGATTTGGACACCTTCGCGCTCCGCAATCTCGAACAAGGTTCTTCGGCGAATGCCTGGCAGTATAAGGTTTGACAGTGGGCGGGTTATTATCTTTCCGTTTTTTACAATGTAGGCACTAGAAGAAACGCCTTCTGTTACGAAGCCATCTTCTATCATCCATCCTTCGCTTGCGCCCTTTTTGTGCGCGTCTTGCTTCGCAAGGCACTGTGCTAGCAGATTAACTGATTTTATGTCGCGTCGTTTCCAGCGAATATCTTCACTGGTGCTAACAGGGATACCGGTTTCTGCTGCTGGGTTATCCAACAGGTTCATTTCTGATGTGAAAGCAACCAAAGAGGGGGTAATGTTCTCCGGGAAGATGAAATCCCTATCTGCTATGCCGCGGGTGACTTGGGAGTAAACAACCCCTTCTTGCAAATTATTGCGCGAAATTAGCTCTTGCATGACATTTAAGTATTCTTGCTTTGAACATGGCCATTCAATGCTCAACTCAGATAGTGATCTATCGAGGCGCTCGAAGAAATAGTCGCGATCGACCAATTTCCCATTGATGACAGGAACTACTTCATACACGCCGTCACCAAAGATGAAACCGCGGTCGAAAATTGAAATTTTCGCAGCTTCCTTCTGCAGGTATTCACCATTTACATATACAACTCTGCTCAAGTTACACCTCTCCCTTAATTTCCTTGCTCCTGAAACCTAGGCGGGGTAGGTTACTATCTCCGTGCATCTATTTAAAGCGTTCTGCAAAATTGCCCAATTTTAGGCCCAAGACATACGTATAACCTGTTGATTATAAAGGGAAAATCTCTATCAGTCGCTATGCTCACTGTTTGCACCGATGGTTGGTTGTTATAATGTGCGACCTTTTTGCGGAGCCTTACGGCAGGCCCTTAGAAAATAAAAACAGAAGCTGTACGCTCCGAACACGATAAATAGAGGCGCCTATGGTGTTTAATTCTGACCCTAAGCCAGCCTTGAGTAGAATTTCTTACTGTTGAGGTAGATTAAGTAATGTGGGGTCTACTTGTTCCTTTGAAGCATATAAGCACAAGTTAATATTGAAGAATAATTACTACAACTAATATGGTGTTGTATTCTGATTAATTATTTCTCAGAACTGTCGTTATTTTCTGGGTGAGTTAAGAATAAGTTAGTATATTTTACTTAAATAATTTTACATCCTTGCTCCATCGGCTTTCAGTTATGCAATTTGTTTTGCGTTCATTGCCGCAAACAGTACAACCTACTTTCATAATATAGGAGTGCATGGTTAATGCTCACCAATGTTCTAGTTCAAAAACGTAATTTAATCACTTCGCCCATCGTGGTGTTTTTGTTCCTAAGTATGCTGCCAGTTATGGTTTATGCAGCATCGGTTGATCATGCGAGCACGATGGATCTTACATCGAGCTGGTTGGGTTATATAGCCCTTGTTATCTTTGTGCTTGCCTATGCACTAATCATCATGGAAGAAAATATTCATTTGAAGAAATCTAAGCCGGCTGTAGTTGCTGCAGGTTTTATTTGGGCTTTGGTAGCTACTGCCTATATACAGCACGGCGAGACTCATCTGGCTGAAGAATTGGTGCGTCACAATTTGTTGGAGTTTGCTGAGCTCTTTTTGTTCTTACTGGCGGCAATGACTTACATTAATACAATGGAAGAGCGCGGTATTTTTAATTTGCTTCGAGTAAAGCTGGTATCACAAGGCTTTACTTTGAGACAGATTTTTTGGATAACGGGTGCGATTGCTTTCTGTATGTCGCCAATCGCCGACAATTTAACTACAGCATTGTTAATGGCTGCTGTAGTCACTGCAGTTGGCGGCACAAACATTAAATTTGTGTCCATTGCCTGTATCAATATAGTAGTAGCAGCGAATTCCGGGGGAGCATTCAGTCCTTTTGGTGATATCACTACTTTGATGGTTTGGCAGGCAGGAATTATTGAGTTTCAAGGTTTCTTTGCGCTTTTCTTACCTTCACTGGTTAATTGGCTGGTAACCGCGGGTTTTATGAGTCTGGCCATTGGGAAGGAGAAACCGGCTGCTATTCACGAAGAGGCCAAGCTTAAATATGGTGCTTGGACAATAGTTGCCCTGTTTATTATGACCATCACGATGGCGGTCTCTTTCCATAACTTCCTTCATCTCCCTCCAGTACTGGGAATGATGACGGGATTGGGCCTGCTCAAGTTGTTTGGCTATTATTTACAACTGCGTGATGCTACTTACTTAGGATCTACAAAAGCAGATGGCGGGATGTTTCAAAGCTCCATGGAACCATACGAGATGCCTGCAAACGGTAAGCCGTATGATATCTACAAAAATTTGCAGCGTGCAGAGTGGGATACACTTATTTTCTTCTACGGCATTATTCTCTGTGTAGGAGGTTTGGGTGCATTCGGTTATTTGGCCATGATTTCAGAATTTATGTACATTGACCTTGGTGCCACTACTGCAAATATCATTGTCGGGTTTGCTTCAGCGTTAGTGGACAATATTCCGGTTATGTTTGCTGTTTTACAAATGGGGCCGGAGATGAATACTGGACAGTGGCTGCTAGTGACGCTCACAGCAGGTGTTGGTGGATCCATGCTTTCGATTGGGTCGGCAGCCGGTGTTGCTGTAATGGGTCAGGCTCGTGGAGTTTATACCTTTTTTTCCCATTTAAAATGGTCTTGGGCTATTTTATTGGGCTATTTTGCGAGTGTCGCAACACACTTCTTTGTAAACAGTGGAGCTTTTGTCTAGTGGAACACTGACTACAACTTATTGGTGCTGGCAAATAGCTTGCTGCCAGCGCCAATTTATAAAGCCTAATTATCGTATTATGAATCCCAGTTATATCCCTCCGACCCTTAGAGCAATAGGGTTTTGTCTTCGTCATCAGTAAACTCCAACTAGCAGTTTTTAAGTCTCTCTTTCATATCTCCTAGTAAACCAATATTTCCCCAGCGCGTTTTACTTAACAGGCGATACAGTTGTATCGAAAACGAGTGAGTATGGAGAAGGGGTAATGAAGACAGTTTTTTTGTTTAGTGCGATTGGGTGTACCTTGTTGTTTGCTGTTTCTGCCGCTCAGGCTGGGCCACTACACAAGCATGTTCATAAATATTCTTTTGCACATAATCACCGTGTGGTTAGCAGGCCTGTAACTGCTCGTGCAGTTCCTGTTAGGGTTGTAGCAGCTATTGGTTTAGCTAGTTTGCCGGCTGGGTATGTTAGATTTATTCACGATAATGAAGCCTTCTATTATTACGAAGGTGTCTATTATCAAAAGCAAACACGCGGTTATGTGGTCGTGCAACCACGTACAGGTTTTCGTGTTGCTTCGTTGCCCAATGGTTACAAGGTGACTAGACATCGGGGAAAGATCTATTATAGCTTTAATAACGTGCGTTACAGAAAGCAGGGTAGCTTGTTCGTGGTAGTATGAAGAAGGTGATTCCCGCTGGCGATAATTCTCAAATATTGATAATTAGTTTGCTTCGCTTTTAAAGCTTTAATGGCTCTCTTTGACCACGTTTTCGCAGCCAGTTGACAGAGTTGAGTACAGGCTTGCGCTGTACTACCCAGCGCTGCAATCGGTATTTGCCGGGGAAATCGATTAGTATCAAAGCAATCAACACTGTTATTAAGCCCTGCCCAGGCAGTATTAGCATAGCAATGCCGAAGAGTAATACCAGTATGCCAATAGCATTCTTCAATAAAATCACAATCCAGCGAATAGGCGGGGGCCAGTTACCGCCGAGCGTTGGAACACGCCTAGGCTCTGAGAAATAATTTGCGGGAATTCGCAGCATGATCCAGGGCACCAGTGCCAAAGAACAGAGAAAGCCAAGTGCTGAGAATACACCGAGAATGAAAAAAAGAGAGCCATTATTTTCAACTAGGGATGACATGTTGCTTACCTGAATAACGCTTTATTACTTTGCATGACCATGGATTAAAAATACTACTGTAACATGGGTTAGCACTGCTATAACTAAAGCAAGCTGGTATAGTAAAATACCAAGTAGGGAGGTTCTGAGCTACCCTGATGCCACCTAGTAATTTTCACATAGGCCCGATTAATTATCTGGTTCACAGAATAATTTTCTATTTTCTGAAATTGATGCTTGTTCTTGGGATAGTCTTTCTATTTCTTCAGGCGAGATATCAAGCCGCTATTGAAGTGTTTATTATTCTCGGTGTTACTTTCTTGCCGGTGGTTCTTGGTAATCGTTTTCAGGTACGAATACCCCATGAATTTGAAACCCTGGCTGTGGTTTTTGTGTATCTCTCTTTGTTTCTCGGGGAGGTGCAGGGGTACTACCTTCGGTTCTGGTGGTGGGATTTAGTCTTACATGCAGGCGCCGGTTTTCTATTAGGTATTGTCGGTTTCTTGTTGGTTTATGTATTAAATGAGAAAGAAGATGTTGAGTTGGACCTGCAAACTAAGTTTGTCGCACTCTTTGCCTTCTTTTTTGCAATGGGTATGGCTGCTTTATGGGAGATATTCGAATTTGCTATGGACCAGTTGTTTGCTATGAATATGCAAAAAAGTGGTTTAGTCGATACTATGTGGGACTTAATTGTTGACGGAATTGGAGCTGGGATAATTTCTATTCTGGGTTGGTGGTTTCTACAAACAAGAAGCCGAGACTCTTTTCTTGAGCAATGGATTGACAGTTTTATTCACAAGAACCCCAGGCTATTTAATAGACGTTCAGGCAAGAGCACAGAAAAAAATGGAAACAGTTCAGTTAATTGACTGACCGAATAATCCGCTCTCTGCCAGCATTCTTATCATTGCAATAGCATCACGGTCGGTTTGTAAGTAGGCTGATTTTAAGTGTTCCCCTACGTTAACCGTATCGTCTTCCTCAAGTTCACGCCTATAATTAAACCGTACAAATAAAAAACCCTCTTCCGGTTCTTCTATCTGTGTAGTGCTCTGGGCTTCTATTTGTTCATACTCTTCCATAGTTTGAGTATGAATACTTTCATCTGGATTAAGCAAAACACGTTCGTGGAACTTGAATTCACCTACGTCGATGATTCGCTCAAATTCACTTTCGGCTATTTCTTCTATTGTTACCTTTAGACTATTATTAAATTTATCTGGCCGCCTTGCGCGTAATACTAGGCCTTCCCAAAGTTGTGTTCTAGTGAGGCTAGGAATACCGCCACTGTTAGGGTCATTCACTTGTATTATATGTTCGAACTCAAGCAACACTTGCTCCAAGGTATAGTCAGTTGGTTGGCACCTTTCATCGTGCCCTCGTTGCATTGTACCGATTTCACAATGATTTTTCTCAGATTACATGCAATGCCTTCAGAATGCTGCTAATTAGAACAATTTTGCGATCATATAGCGGGGCGGAAAACTGAATGCTATGAAAATAAAGACATTGTGCAAGTGGCCATTTTTATATTTATTGTTACCAGATACGAATACGTTCTTCAGGTGGAAGATACAGAGCATCTTCAGTTTGTACGTCAAATGCCTCATACCACTCATCGAAATTCCTGACCACGCCGTTTACGCGAAACTCGGAAGGAGAATGTGGATCAGAGGTCAGGCGTTGTATAAGAGCATCTTCCCGGTACTTGCGTTGCCAGACTTGGGCCCAGGCAAGAAAGAAACGTTGATCGCCTGAAAGACCATCTATTATGGGTGCTTCTTCACCATTTAATGCCATCTTGTAGGCACGATAGGCGAGTGATAAACCGCCTACATCGCCAATGTTCTCACCCAAGGTAAAATTACCGTCGATAAAGTATCCAGGCACGGGTTCGAATTGATCGTATTGTTTCGCGAGTGCCGATGTCAATACTTCAAAATTTGCGCGATCTTCGTTTGTCCACCAGTTACGCTGTACACCCATATAATCAGATTTCGATCCTTGATCATCGAAGCCATGACCCATCTCATGACCGATTACGGCACCTATACCACCATAATTGACAGCTGCATCAGCGGCGGGATCGAAAAATGGCGGCTGTAAAATACCAGCAGGGAATACAATTTCATTAAAAGAGGAGTTGTAATAGGCATTTACTGTTTGTGGCGTCATGCCCCATTCTTCACGGTCGGTTGGTTCGTTTAAGCGATTCAAACTGTCTTCATAATTAAATTCACGAATACTTCGAGTGTTGGCAAATAAATCGTCACGAGCAATTTTGATTGACGATAAGTCCTTCCATTCATCAGGATAGGCAATTTTCGGGCGGAAGGAGTTTAGCTTAAGGCGTGCTTCTTTTTTAGTCTCTTCATCCATCCAATCAAGTTCTTCGATGCTCTGTGCCAGGGCTGCTCTTAAATTTTCTACCAACCCATTCATTTGTTGTTTTGCTGATTCAGGGAAATGCCGCTCTACATAAATTTGTCCTACGGCTTCGCCCAAACTACTTAGCGCTCCTACGCGGGCAACGCCTCTTTCCCAACGTGCCCTCTGCTCAGGTACGCCTTTAAGTACAGTTGAATAGAAGTAAAAGTGTTCTTTATTAATTTCTTCGGAAAGCACATTGGCATTATTGGAGATGTAGTGATACGTCATATAACTGTTCCAGTTTTTTACTGGAATAGTTGCGATAAGATCAATAACGGGTGACATGGCGCTAGGATAATAGACATTCAGATCCTGCAGGTTTTCAATTCCAGCACTGGCGAAATAGCTATCCCAGTCAAAGCCTAGATATAAACTTTGAAACTTCTTATAGCTCATTGGATTATAGGTAAGATCACGATTGCGCCGGTCGGCTCTTGGCCAGATATGTTTGGCAATCCTTGTTTCCACATCCAAAACCGCGTCAGCTTTTTTTGCGCTGTCTTCAATTTGGGCAAAATCCAGAGTGCGCTTAATATGACTTCGATATTCTTCGCGGACATTAAGATATTGCTCTGTATCTTCAAGGTAGTAATCACGGTCCGGCAGACTGATGCCACCAACGGCAATATTTAGTTGATGGCGATCCGGGTTGCTGCGGTCAGCACTAATATTGAAGATGAGTGGGCTTGCCGTTGTATCGATACTTGCGCGCCCAAATGCAATGATTAATTCTGCCGATGTGTCGACATTGGCCAGTTGCGACAATCCAGGAAGTAGTGGGCTGATGCCTAATGTGTTTAGGGCGTCAGTATTCATGTAGCTAAGATAGTAGTCGCCAATTTTCTGCTCCATAGAATTCTGAGTAGGCTCGATGGCAGTGAGGTCTGTAATAATTGTTCGTATCCGTTCGTCTGAACGATCACTTAGCACGGAGAACGATCCGTAGTTGCTGCGATCTGCGGGTAATTCATAGCTGTCTAGCCAGCGTCCATTTGTAAAGCGGAAAAAGTCATCTCCGGGGCGAATGTTTGGATCTTGGTGGGAGAGATCAATACCAAAGCTGCCTAGCTCGGGGGCTACAGAGGTCGCATTTTCCGTTATGACCTTTATATTGTTTTCTACAGAGCTAACGTTTTCTGGGCTATTATTTTTACTGTCACCGCAGCTCACCAGAAATGAGCAAAGGCTAACGAGTAAGAGTTTTACAGACAGGGGCATATTAAGTTCTCCGGTGCATGCCTAATACCAAAACACTAATGTCAGTTAGCAGAGAGTATAACGGATTTGAAAAACAGGACAGATTTAGGGAAAGCTGAAAGCTTTTGCATTGAAACTATCTGTTATTGGTTCAGTCTGATTGCAACTCAAAATCAAAAATAAATTCTTCACAATCCGCATAATCAAAGATAAAAAAAGGTCCGGCTTTTAATCCCCTTCGTTTTAGCTTTTCCATTCTGCGTCTTCCATCGACCATGCGATAAGGTAGTTCACAGGGGTTTGGCATAGAACGGATCAACATGCCAGGATACTGAATATCAGCAGCGTCGAATCGAGGCCCAGAGAAGTCATCACCTCCGAACCAGTCTCCAGGCTTCGCGCAGATTTCCTTGAAAGCGATAAGTTCGGCTTGTTTACCAGGCATGTATTTTCTTGCGAAATCGAGCAAGGCAATATAGCTATACTGCCGCCCAGGCAATGCCCAATCGCCATACATGCCGTGGCCAGGCACTTTGGATGGATGTGAAACGATAAGAGGTGGTGGGTTTGGCATTGTATTATGAAAGAATGTGCAATACAGAATTCTCAGACTATCTAACTATTTTATTCTATGAGGATACGGTGTGAGTGCTCAATCAGGCAAGCAGGGAATTGATCTTTGTACACATGGAATACTCCAAATGGGCGCAAGATTTCTATCATGTTAGAGGAATTAGGGCTGTTCTATAATGTCTTTCCCATTTATATAGGAAAAGGAAAGCCATACTCTCCAGAGTATCTGACACCCAGCGCAGAAATTAACCTGCTGTTTAAATATCGGAGAAAAGCATTTCCAGGTTTATTAGCAGCCTTGGTTCAGGTCGCCAATTTTCGTCACGTGCAACAATTATTTGAGGAGCTGTTTCAAGGAATAACCAGTCGCCTCGAAGAGCTCGGCGGTATTGTGCGCCAATATAGTAGTCGTTGATTCTAATATTTGGTCTGTTTAAACCTAATATACCTAGCTCGTAACTTATAGTTCTAAATTGCGCCAGTGAATTGTGTAGAGCAATAGTTTGGCTGAATTCTGTTAAATTATGGTTTTGCTGGTATTTAACTTCTGAAGAGATTTGTAAGATCTTCCCCTGGTTGATGATGCGATTGAAAGAGACTTCAGTGTCGTAACCCCAGCCTTGGCTTTTGTAGTTCCAAAGTTTCTGTTGAAAATTAAGGGACCAAGCTTCATTAAGCTTATGCTCTCGTTGTGCCTTAAAGCGATAAAAAGGATCTGCTGGAACTCTACTTCGCAGGCCAATTGAATGATTAACTTGCCATGATTTGCCTACCTCATGTTGATAACTTAGCCCGCCTATAGATTCCCTGGAGGTTTCATCACCCAGTACATTATCTTCCAGGGAGCTTAGTTCTTCGGAATCGGATTCGAAAATCAGCTTCCAGCGTTTTGATGTTTGTGGCAGATCTAAGCTGCCATCAATTTTTATGCGGGAATGATAGCCTGCAAAAGAAGCGAGTTGTTGATTAAAGCGGACACGCAAATAAGTTTCATTAGGGCTGTCGCTAATATTTTCACCTGCCAGCCAGGCATCTAGGTTTTGGCCTAGTGCAGTAACGTTGCGAGAAATTTTCTCCCTTTCTCCTTCAAGCCATTGCCATGGATTAGCTTTCGACTGCAGGTCTTCTTCTGCAGGCTGTGCTGAGGTATTGAGAGAAAAGGTAGCCACAATAAGGCACAGGGCAGTATTACATCTGCTTATGAGCGTTTTACTTCCAGATAAACTAATCATGGTTTTAGCTTCTCATAACGGCCAGCCTTAATGACAATTATTACAGATTCGTTGGGTCTAGTATTGTTAGGGCAACCATCTAATTTCTGAAGATGCATAGATGAGTGTAAGTGCTTACTATCGTTATGTTTAAGCAATAGCGCTGATATGCCTCTTGCGCCTCAGCTGTCACTTGCAAACATTGTAGCACTCTAGTCGGCAGTCAGCTTTCCAGGCTAATGCTAGATTACGACTCTTAGCTTGCCGAGCTTCCTCAGCTAATCGGTTGTTTTTTCGGGAAAATTAAAGCTTTTCAAAAAATAGACGTTAAATCTCCTGTACATAAAGTGGTACAGAGAGAAAAATGAATAAAAAGCCCGATATGGTGATGGTGATTATCACCTTGTTTGTTGTCAGTGTATTAGCTAGCAGCGTTGCTCAGAGTGCTCTGCTGTAGCTGCATAGCACCTATTTAACTGAAACAAAGGTAAGAAGTAAGGCAAGGGCAGTAGTGTGGTTAGTATTCCGTTCTACGCAGTATCTGGGCGGTATATATTTTTCTCTGTAGCAACAGCATCCAAACGAACATCCCAACTTTCTACAGCAAAAGAATCAATCAACTGATTTTCGTGTGCCAGCCCCACCAGTAGCGGTCTGCTGCGGCGGTTAAAAATTTTAAAGCTGAAGGTGCGATCGTAGAAACCTTTGCCCATTCCCAATCGATAACAATCTGCGCTGAATCCTACCAGTGGAACAAAAACCACATCAAAATTGGTTGGAGAAACAATAATCTCGGATGTAGATGGCTCCGCTATCCCCCATTTATTAGGAACTAACTCAGTATTAGAATCATAAGAAGCAAATGAAACAAACTCCGGATTATCCTGTGAGATAACTGGTAAGAAGCAGGACTTGCCCTCACTGAGAGCGAGCTCAACCAGCATGCGTGGGTCAATTTCGCCGTCGGAAACTTGATAGAAGGCAATTTTCTGCGCAACGCGAAAAAAATCCTGATTTCCTAATAGGTTGAATAATGCTAATGCCGCTGCCTCTTGCTGCTCAGGGCTCAGCTTCTGGCGGGCTTCTCGCAGTGAAGATCGGAGCGTATTGCGATTTTCATTCATAGAAGGGTAGTAATGAATTAGGATTAAAAACTATCAAGCTCCCCGGAGCACCGCTACCAAACTTGCCCTGAACCCAAAGGTTCAGGTGGTGGCTCCCGCGATGTATAAGGCTTTCCGGCTAGCGGACATGCACAACAACACCTATCGAGTTGCCTCCGGTGATAAAGATATCGGCTCAAGAACATTTTTGATTGGCAAATGCTCTAGGGAACTCTCAAGCTAAGTATATATCGGGCAGTGACAATAAGGATAGTCAGAAAGTTAACTAAGCGTTACATGTACAGTTAATATTGAGAGTGTTACTGGCCCGACCTTTTCTCGGCCGGGAGTAAAGTTTTGGTTAAATTTCCAGTTGCCGGCTATGGGCAATGGCAGAGTCGATCTTTGCTTCCAACCTTTGTACTTGCTGTACGGTGGTATGGCGGGTTTCATTGATCAATCGATTTTTACGCAGCATATCGTGTGTGATATTTAGGGCGGCCATCACGGCAATTTTCTCAACGCCGTGAATATTGCCACGACCTTTAATCTTGCGCATATTTTCGTCGAGGTAGCGAGCCGACTTAATTAGCGCCTCCTGGTCGGATGGAGGGCAATTCACCTGATATTCTTTGTCCAGAATCTTTACTTGTACTGATGTGCTTTGTTCGCTCATTACTTCACCTAGTGTAGTTCAGCCAGTTAAGACTGATCCATCGCCTTTAAGCGGACCAGAATAGATTCTAACTTCGATTTTGCTTCTTTATTCTTATTCATCAATTGCTTGCGTTCAGTTTGCCAGGAGTTCTCCCCAGCCTTCAATGACTGATTCTCGCGCTTCATGTCTGCACAAAGATCGATTAGGTCATCGACTTTCTCGCTCAGAGATTGAAATTTGTCTTGGTTCATGCTGCTGTTTCTCTTAATCAGGCTCGATTAATTCTCAATGCCCGCAACGCACTATTGGCACAAGTTTAGGATTTACATTAACAATGCTTAACTATAGAGCTGTGATGGGAAAGGGTCAATAATGGAATTGTAAAAATTGGTACTTGGTTCCCTTATAAGAGCGCTATATGCTTGTGCGTTGGATTTGATTGTTGGTGATTGAGGTAAAAATGGGTAATAAATATCGGGAAATAAAGTTGCGCCGGAAGGAACTAATGGCCCAAATGGAACCGAATAGTATTGCCCTATTGGCGTCGGCACCGCCTCGGCTGCGGAACAATGATGCAGAATACTTGTATCGACAGAATAGTGATTTCTACTACTTGAGTGGATTCCCTGAAGAGCATGCCTTCATAGCTCTTATTCCCGGGCGTAAGCAGGGTGAAACCGTTCTGTTTTGCCAGGAAAAAGATAAACAGAAGGAGCTCTGGACAGGCGTCCTAAAAGGGCCTGAGGCGGCCTGCGAGGAGTTGGGCTTCGATGATGCTTATCCAATTAGTGATATTGATGACATTTTGCCGGGTCTCATTGAGGGGCGTGATCGAGTGTACTACTCCATGGGAAATAATGGGCAATTAGACCGGCAGGTTATGGAATGGGTAAAAACAATTCGCAATAAAGCGAAGATGGGAGCACACCCTCCCGGGGAATTTCTTGTGCTTGATCATTTTTTGCATGAATTGCGCTTGTTCAAGAGCCCAAGCGAAATTAAATTGATGGAGCAGGCGGCAAAAATCTCAGCGGAAGGACATAAGCGTGCTATGGCGTGCTGTAAGCCGGGAATTAAAGAATATGAAATGGAAGCAGAGTTACTTCATGCTTTCATACGTAATGGGAGTAGAGCCCCAGCCTATTGCTCTATCGTTGCTTCCGGTGATAACGCCTGTATTTTGCATTACAACAGTAATAATGCCGAGGTTAAAGAGGGCGACCTGGTGCTTGTAGACGCGGGATGTGAATATGAATATTACGCATCTGATATTACACGTACCTTTCCAGCTAACGGAACATTCTCCTCGGAACAAAAGGCGATTTATGAGCTTGTATTAAAAGCACAAGACGCTGCAATAGAAGCTGTGGCGCCGGGCGTGTCATGGGATGAGCCACACAAAGCATCTGTAAAAGTTATTACTCAAGGCTTGGTAAAGCTCGGTTTATTGAAAGGCCGCGTCAGCCAGTTAATAAAAGACGATGCTTACAGAGATTTTTACATGCATCGTGTTGGACATTGGATAGGTATGGATGTTCATGATGTTGGTGATTATAAGATTGATGATAACTGGCGCTTACTTGAGCCTGGTATGGTGACTACCATAGAGCCGGGGATATATATCGCTCCTGATAATAAGAAAGTCGAGAAGCGTTGGCGTGGTATTGGTGTAAGAATTGAAGATGATGTGTTAGTAACTAAACAAGGTAATAGAGTGCTGACTAAAGGGATACCTAAAACGGTGGAAGAAATCGAATCATTCATGTTATCGGCAGCTCACTAGTCTATGCAAATATCTGAACCAGAGAAATATTATGACCTGATAGTCGTTGGTGGTGGCATGGTTGGCGCCAGTTTTGCCTGCGCCTTGTCTAATGTTATTGATGATACAGAGTTCTCTATTTTAGTTATCGAAGCGGTTGTTCCTAGTCATGATCTGGCAAGCCAGTCTAGTTTTGATGCTAGGTCTACCGCTTTGTCTTACGGTTCCAAACAGATATTTGAAAGTATGGGTTTGTGGTCGAGATTGGGAGATGTCGTAGCGGCTATTAATGAGATTCATGTATCCGAGAAGGGGCGTTTAGGCTCTGTTCAGCTAGGTAGAGAAGAGCAGCAAGTAGATGCTTTGGGCTACGTGGTAGAAAACCAGGACCTTGGTCTTGTTCTCAATACTGCGCTAGAGGAATCATCACGCGTGGGCTTGTTTCAACCAGCGACCGTATCATCTATTAAGGCGACACAGAAAGGCATGAGGCTACAGGTTGTATCTGGTGAGAAGGAAAGCAGTATAGATACCTCCTTATTGGTGTTGGCAGATGGAGGAAGGTCTCCAATATGCCAGCAGCTAGGCATTAAGCAATCAATTCAGTCCTATGACCAATATGCATTAATTTCTAATATCGTTTTTGAAAAGCCACATAATAATATTGCTTTTGAAAGATTTACCGATACTGGCCCCCTCGCTGTTTTGCCCTTGAGGCCGATTGATGGAAAGAATCGAGGGTCTCTAGTGTGGACGCTTACAGAGAGTCAGGCTATCGAATACAAGGAAATAAACGAAGAGAAGCTTTTACAAGAATTACAAGAACGCTTTGGGTATAGGCTCGGTGCAATCCAGGCTATTGGCGAAAGGTTTGTATATCCTCTGAGATTGTCCTTGGCCAAGGAGCAAGTTCGCCCGGGCATCGTGTTATTAGGCAATGTCGCTCACACTATACATCCTGTAGCGGGCCAGGGTTTAAATTTGGCACTAAGAGATGTCATGGCTTTGGTTGATGTGTTAAGTGGTGCGCATGAGCAGGGCTTGTCACCAGGGGCAATGTCTGTCCTTCTGGATTATGTTGAACAACAGAGAAGTGACCAAGCGCTAACTACTCATGCTACTGATGTGATTACTCGGCTCTTTTCGAATAATAATGAAGCGAAAATCTGGTTTAGGAAGTTTGGTTTACTTGCAATTGATATGTTGCCTAAAGTAAGACGCAGCTTTGCTGAGCATGCAATGGGCCTTAGCAAGAATCTTTAAAATAGAACCTTTAAATTAAGAGCCTCTAAAGCAAGAACTTTTTAAGTGCAAAATAATAAGAGCTTTTGAGTGAGCTAAGTATTATTTTAGACCGTGTTGCTTTTCTGTTTTTGTCCCATTTTAAAAAAAACAAAGAGAAATGTATTCTGCTCAGTTTGTTATAGCTTTGTCCGAATTGCTTCAATACGCTTTCGATTTGCACCAAGGTCGCTATGCCCCAAACGTGAAGCGGATCTGACATGAATGAGATTGCTTGTGGGGCCAGACAGGAATTCTACGTCATCTACGTAGCCTATTATTCGGCTGGTGAATTCAACATAGAGATAGTCATTGCCTACTTCGACGATATTGGCTTCGTCCATGCCCAACAAGATTTTTTGAATTTGATCGAGGCTCGCTGCTAGAGGTGTAATAGAATGTTCTTCACTGCTTTCAAAGCTTGAAACACAATTTGGTGATTCAGGGCAAGGGGTTAGCTTTCCTTGACGGACGCCAAGGTTTTGTGGGGGCTCCCCAGTACACGCTGTTAGGAAGAGGATAAGAGCTAGTAATAATTTCTTCATAAGATTTTGTCTGCAGATTCTAGTTGTTGAAAGTTAGAAGTGTTCTCTAGCTAAGAATTGCCATAAGCAACGACTCTGCGATAAGGGCTGGTTTATCTTCTCCCTGTATCTCTATTGTCACTTTGTGTTTCATAAGATGGTGCTTAGGTTGCTTTTCTTCGGCGCTGGTCAGTTCGAATCGTGCTCGAATTTTGCTACCTACTTTTACTGGGTTAATAAATCTAACCTTATCCAGGCCATAATTTATGATCATCGCTGTATTCTCAAGCTTAATGCGATTACTTTTGGCATTTAGCGTGCTGATTAAAGAAAGAATTAGGAAGCCGTGAGCGATAGTTGCTCCGAATGGTGTTTGGGCTGCGCGTTCAGCATCAACGTGAATATATTGATGATCCCCAGTCGCGTCGGCAAATTTGTCGATTCTCGGCTGGTCTATCTCCAACCAGTCACTCAGCCCAACTTCCTGACCTATGTAATTGTCTAGCTGATCGGCATTGATAATATTGCTCATCCACCCCTCCTTTCACCCAATCCGGCATGACATAGCAGACAAAGCAGTCTAGCAATAATTGATATTGTACGAAACCAAGAGGGTTGAGGGTGGGTCAGCCAATCACGTAGCTAGGGAATATGATACTCTCGTCATATAATATATGCCTATGAATGCTACAGAAAATAGTGAATTTGATATAGTAATTGCCGGTGCAGGAATGGTAGGGGCGAGTCTTGCCTGCCTGTTGGCAAGCACCTCTCTGCGTATTGCGTTATTGGACAAACAGGTTATTACAAAGCCGAATGCTGCCCTTGACCCGACTCTGGATAAGGAAAAGTTCGATCCGCGAGTGAGTGCCATAACACAGGCTTCCAAAAGTCTGTTTGAGCAATTAGGTGTATGGGAAGATATTGTTGCGAAAAGGGCTTGTAGTTATGGAGATATGCAAGTCTGGGATGCACAAGGTACGGGGGCAATTCATTTTTCTGCTACCGATATTAATCAGCCCGAGCTAGGAAATATTGTAGAGAATTCTGTTATTACAACGGTGCTTCAGGAGAAAATTTTCCAGAGCAATAGCCTGCAAGTAATTTCACCTTTTTCCCTTGAGACGATTGAAGATGTAGAGCTTGATGGAAGGCCTTTATTGCAGCTCGGTTCAAGTGATGGTCAATTTATTCGAGCTTCTCTAGTTGTTGCAGCAGATGGAGCGAACTCCAGGATCAGGCAACTTGCAAACTTTAGTTGCAGTGAATGGGATTATGAGCACCAGGCTCTGGTGACTACTGTACGAACAGAGCGGCCACATCGCCACACTGCTTTTCAGCGGTTTTTAGAAACTGGGCCACTGGCATTTTTGCCTTTGCGTGTAGCAGAAAAGGATGATGATCAGCACTTTTGTTCAATCGTTTGGTCAATGCAACCAGAAAAGGCTGAAAAAGTCATGTCGCTGAATGACAAAGAGTTTCTTGCAGAGCTAGGTGCAGCTATAGAATTTGAGCTGGGTGATATTGAAAGCTGCGGTAAGCGTTTCGCCTTTCCGTTGCGGCAGCGTCATGCCATAGATTATGTGAAGAATAATATCGTGTTGGTGGGTGATGCAGCGCATACAATTCACCCGCTTGCAGGTCAGGGTGTTAATCTAGGCTTGCTAGATGCTAAAGTATTGGCAGAAGAGTTGATTAGAGGCATTGAAGCGGGGCGCTGCGTTTCTGATTCTACTGTATTACTTCGTTATCAGCGGAAACGAAAGGGTCACAACCTTTCTATGATGTGGTTAATGGAAGGATTCAAACGCCTTTTTGCCGAGAAAGATTTAACCATACGATGGTTGCGAAATGTTGGTATGAAGTCAGTCGATAAACTTACCCCGATAAAAAATCAAATGATCAAGCTAGCTATGGGCCTTGATAGCTAAGGCTATTTATTTCAAATAGGCTTAGTGCTGCTTTTTGCTGTAGTCCTTGTTAAGCATGCCACTAACCATTATTTGAACATGGTGTTTAATCAATTTTTCAACCTGCGCATCTTCGTCAAGCCCATAAATAGCAGACCAGTTTTGGTAATTCACGGCAGCGCCAATAGAGCCCGAGTTTCTTAGGGTAACTATGCCATGTAGTTGTGACCAAATGAGTAGAGTTATATTTACAAGCTCTTCTTCAGTACAATTGGTTTGATGTTGTTGATGAATTTCGAATACCAAGCCTCGCACTTTAACAATGCCACGACAGGTTACATCAACTATTTCTGCAGTGGAGCATTCCATGAACAAGGATGAACTAAAAAGAAATCTGAACTGTGAGGGGTATTTTCTTGAAAATCGAAAATAAGCGATGCACATTTCTAATAAAGATTGTTCTGGAGTGCTATTAGAATTACAGCTTTTTTCAAAAAATTCATTGAATGTTTCAAAAAAACGAATCTTGATAGCCCTCATTAGTGCATTTTTGTCGGAAAAATGGTTGTATACGGCAGAAGGTGTGATGCCAACTTGCCTTGATAAGGCTCTTAATGAAATCATCTCACCGTCATTGTTTTCAATGTGATTTTGAGCAGCATCGAGTAATGCGCCTTTGACATTGCCATGATGATAATTAGGATTTATTTTCTGTGATTCGATTGCCATTTAAACCTCCCTATCAGATTTGAAAGTTATAACGCAGGTGTAATTGCACAACATCGTTGTTTCTGAAGTCGAAAAAAATTGAATCTTCATTACTGCCGTAATCTACCCAGAGTACTCCTATTTCAATATTGTCAGACCAGTTGTAATCCACAGAAACTCTGCTCACTTGCCCAGATTGATTTGCTAACTCATTTCGTACTGCTAGCACTTTTAATTTTTCATTGAATGCGGTCCAATAAAGTCGTGCTCCGAAGCTGGTTTGGTTCTTGTCTGCATACATAAAGTTATCGTGGTTTTTTGTTCGGATATTGTTTAGCTCGAAGGTTAACAATAAGTTTCTGAAGCCGCTGTATTCGGCACCAAGTACCGACAGGGCTTGGTCTTTCTCATCCCACCCATTAACTTGCCTGAAAACAGTATCAAAATCTGGAGTAACGGCTTTGTCGAAATGCATACCAAGTTCTCCAAAAAACAACCATGAGCCATCCGCCCAGTTGGCGGCAACACCTATGGCTTTCATGCGGTTCTGAGTATAGTGAAAGCGAGGGTTCACTGAGCGTGGTGCAGTAATTTGTTCAAGGCTTAGGGCATTGTCATTGAACTCGCCTGCAACGAGTTGAAAATCGCCCTGGGCAAGATGTGTCGATGCTCTGAAGAAATATTCTTGCTTGTTTTTGGGATTGCCACGTAGCAGGCTAATATTTGATGAGCGTTGCCTTATGAATTGATCGAATTCATCCCCTGCGGGTGCTATATTATTTCTTCCTGCGCGATGAGTGACGACAGTATCGAAGGTCCAATTTTTTGTTGAATAACTTAGCAATACGGCAGGTACCTGTAAGCGAATATCTTCCAGGTCCTGTTGTCCAAGAGTATACTGATCTTCTATATTAATCAGATCAGTCACACGAGCGTATTCTGCCAAGCCCCAGGCAAGAATTTGATGGCCTAGTTTGAAGTAAAACCCATTGTCATATTGTCGCTCTATATAAAGATCCCTTATCTCGAAGCGGTTTTGGAATTCATTGTGCTCATCGGCACTATAGTCTGTTTTATCGCCTTTTAGTCGATAGATCTCATCATGATAGGCCTTGGCACTGATGCGGAAATTAAAACCCTGGTCTAGCTGCGCATCTAGTTGTGCAAAAACGCTGGTTTCAACTTTGTTTAGTTCTCTATCCTGCCGGCTAAATTTTGACTCAGGGCGCTCGATACCTTGAGATACTTTTTGGGTTGCCCAAGCTATCAGTGAATAATCGTCATTGAACTTGTCATTGTTCTGGTCAATATCTACTTCGATACTGTTAAAAAAATCATTCTGAGCAGAGCTGGTTTGAGAAATAATGCCGAGTGCAACTAGCAACAGTAAAGAACACCTATTGAATGATTTGTTCACTGTTTTGCTTAAAGTCACAATTATGATCTTCTATTCAAGCCCGCGCTGCATTGACTCGGTAGTAAGCAAGCCATCATCTACATCGATATTGTACTTAATAGAATTAATCTTCAAGATACTGGCATGTTCCTTTCGGTTGTTCTTGGTAGTGATAGCTTGCAATTTTTTGATCGTCCAAATTCCATCTATTTCTTCTATCTCGGATGAGGAGAAAAATTTTATTCTATTACCACGTAGTTCCCATGCCTGTCCTTGCATTTGTAGTAGTTTCTCTTTGCTAATCCAGCTTTGCATTTTTGAATAACCAGTAGCTTCTTCGGCGCGTTCCTTGAACTCAGGCTTGGGTATTATTTCGATTACCCAGCATTCTTCTTCGTTAACTATTTCAGATTCGTTGATAAAGTTATAATCGTACCAGTCAATTTCAATTCCATTTATGTCTGCATAAGTAAAATCGCTTCCGAGGAAGGAATCTGAGGTATCGCTACTTGCTATACGTTTCACTCTTTGTAATGCTGGCAAATATAACCAGGAATCATCATCACGCTGACTATCGTCCCAATCAAAATTTAGGTAGGCAGTGCCTCTAATATCAGCAGGTGATTCAAACAATGATAGAGTTTTAGTATCTAGGCCATAATCTTTTGAGTAAAGTTTTAGATCGCGGATTCGTTGGCGTTCTCTTCGATCAATTAAAATCATTGTCATTTCTGCAATAGAAGAATCACCGTCATAGCGATGATCTACTTTATGCATTATTTCTTCTGCAGTATGTTCGTTAGCGTATAAAGCTGAAGGAATAGAAACAATAAAACCGCTTAGGCTTAAAAGTAGCAATAGCCGTATTAACGGTTTTTCTTGAATGTTGATTATGCAAAACCTCATGTCTAGTGTACTCCGTCGTGTTTCCCTCACTTAATGATTTCTAGCTCTCTGTATGTAAATCTGTGGCGGAATCCTCGTCAGTTCCATCGACAAGGTACAAGATAGCTGGCAGAACAATAAGATCGCCGAGCAAGGCTAGGAACATAATAATGGAACCAAGCAGGCCGACATAGATAATTGTAGTAAAGGATGCGAAACATAAGACGCTGAACCCAAATACTAGAACTGTCGAGCTAAAGATCACCGCCCGGCCTGATTCATTCATTGCTCTTTGAATTGATTGTTTAGTGTTCTTTCCTGAATTTTTAGTCATAAGGTAACGGTTCATGACGTGAATGGCATCATCTACTGCTATGCCCATTGTCATAGCAAATACAATAATAGCGCTTTGGTCTAATGGAATACCGACCCAGGCAGCAAAGCTCCCCGCTAGTATTATTGGCATGACGCTGGGTATGATTGAAAGTAGCCCGTATTTAACCGACTTAAATAAGATAATAAAAAACAATGTTATCACCAGCAGGGCGATGATGAAGGACCTTATCATGCCTTCTGAGATATAAATATCTTGAACTGTATAAAGGGCTAGAGTGCCGGTAATTGTTGCTTGTAGTTGAGGGAAATTTTTATTCAAACAGTTTTCGATATTGTCTAACTCTGCCTGCATTTCTGAGGCTGGCATATTAACCACAGGAACGATGAGCCGTGCGTACCGATTATCGAAGTCTCTGATATCAAAAAGATCCTCATTGGCCCCAGAGCTCTCATACATTAAAAGGTATTGTGCTGTCATCTCTGAGCTGGTGGGAATACGATAAAATTCGGGGTTATCACCATGCAATGCTTGGTTAATTTCTTTGAGATAGTCTACCAGAGAGTTAATTGGCCCTAGCGTTTCGCGTTGTTGTAGCCAGTTTTGAAGCTCTCCCAGTTGATATAAGAATTCAGGGCCTTTTATCCCTTCGGCTTCCCCTGAGTCTAGAATGATATCCAGGTTCATCATGCCGTGATAGGTTTCATCAAAGTACATAATATCGAGCCGGGTCGAGCTGTCTTTTTTGAATAGGGTAACGTAGTTTGAGTCAATATTAATATTGGGTATATTCCAAATGGAAAATATAAATATAATCAGACTAGTAATCAGAATGCTATTTTTATTCCTTAATGTGAAATCTGGCACCTTTCGGGTGATCTTGGAAATGATACCAGCGTCAAGAATTTTATTTGTGCTGTCAGGAATCTTCTGCACGTAAGAAAGTGTTGCTGGTAGCACTGTCAGTGCAAGGAAAAACAAAGCGATTGAACCAATTGCGCCTAGTAAAGCAAATTCTTTGATAGGCATAATTTTGGTCACAGAGAGAGCGCAAAATCCTGCTGATGTTGTGATAGCGGTGAAGAAAGTAGGACGCCAGATATGCACAATAGTAGAGTGGGCTGATTCTTTGCTATTCCTACCAGTATGCATAAGGTGAAAGAATTCAAGCAGGACATGCACGGTTATTCCAATGCCGATAATTATAAGGGTTGGAGTTAAGGCCGCCGAATCGATAGTAGTGTGTGCAATAACTAGATAGCCCTGAATCCCCAGCACCAAAAAAATACCGCATGCAATGACTAACCAAGGTGCAATTGTTGCGAATATAGAACGAAAACTAACAAAGAGAATCAACACCATCAGTACGATCATGACAGGGACAAGAAAAGCCACGTCTTCTGCGGACACTGTTTCAAAACGCTCTTGTATTAATGGATAACCGGAGAGGTGCAGAGTATAGCTATTTGAGCTTAGATTTTGTTCCTCGATAAAACGATAGACATCCTGGACTAGCTGCACTTTCTTTTCAGACGTATTGCTATCATGCTCAACTCGTGCGGCAATTCTTGTATGTCGGAAGTCTCGAGTAATCAAAGTATCAAGGGCAAGAGCCTCTTCATTCAGGATATTTTTTACATTTCCGATGGCGGCAGGATTATCAATTAAATCTTCGACATCCTCGATCAAGTAGTCGGTACGCAGGTCATCGTTGCTTGCATGTATGTATTGGAAATTGGTTATTGATCGAAGTTGGGTAACGTAGTCGTGATATTCAAGAAAGTCTGATATGCGTGAAATGTCTCGAAGAGTGTCTGGGTTAAAGACATCTTCTTCATTTGGCGAAGCCTCAAAACCAACAATGAGATATTCATTGTCTCCGAATAATTCTAATAGATTGCTATATTCAATTAAGGTGGGGTCACCAGTGACAAAGTAGCGCTCGGTACTATTGTCAAAGGGTATGGGTTTGCTAGTAAAAAAAACGAGCAGTAAGAATAATGCTGAACCGATAATAACATACTGTCTGTTGGCAATAACGAAATTTGCCCAAGCATTGATAAGAGCTGTCATCCTGAAACTCCGTTAATTATAGACGTTCCCTGTTCTATTGTTGTTCTTTGGCTTAGTTTTTGCGTAGCGGAGAAGTTGCTTCGCTAACTTCGGGGGACAGTGTAATACCTGATGTTAACCCCGTAAAGTTAACGCTGTAAATATATACCAATCTTATAAAAATGCTATATATAAGAAATTGTTATGAAGATTTCTTAAAGTCAGTCGATACAATCTTTGTGCGGAAATCCAGCCTGAACCAAGGCCAAAGCAGCTTAGGGAGTCGTTATTCGCTATGTCAAAGGAATCCAATTTCCCCTTCGATCTGGATCTTAGTACTCTAGATACAGGTAGTATTACAAATATCCTTAATGATATTGAAATGCATATGCCATTTATGGAGAGTGAGGGTGATGTAACGCAGCTATTACAGGTTAAAGCATTTTTTGAGTCTGAATTGAAAGCTGAGCGTCGTCTACATTAGTCACTAAAGCTTCTCCAGGCAAGCCCTGACAGGTTCCGCGATTGGCTTATACCCAGTTGTACTTGACGAGGTAGTGCAAGCGGTTTTGGAATCTTGCTTTTTATCAGCTGGCATTAGTGACATTTGGGTAATGAAGTCATCAGAGCCATTTGGTCCGTCGTTGTACCGTAGTAGCGATTACATTATTCTTAATTTTATAAAGCTATAAATTCGGTCATTAGAAATTTTAAATTCTTTCGCTTCTCTTAGCTTCATTAGCTAGTTTCGTTCAGACGAAGAATAAAGGGTTTAAGTAAAAACTGAGACTGTTCTGTGGTTTAGTTGAAATCCTTTCCCCCTCGAGTTCAGTTTGAAGAATCAAGAATCACAAAATTCAATAAAGAAGTTTCTCTCTGTTTTTCAGTATAGCCGTGTGGCTCTTGAGATCGTGTGGAGCACGAGTGCAAAGCTGACTATTGTAATGGCTCTGACTACTTTGGTCTCAGGTGTGCTGCCTGCTGCAATTGCTTCAGTAGGAGGCTTATTCGTGGATGTGGTTTCGAATGCCTTTCAGGATAATGATATTCCAGTTGAGCAGTTGCGCGGTGATGCGCTCTATTATGTACTTATAGAGGCTGGGTTGGTCATTTTGATGACCGGAGCGCAGAGGCTGAACACTGTATGTCAGTCAATATTACGAGTGTTGCTAGGCAATAAGATTAACGTCATGATTCTAGAGAAAGCGCTAACTCTGGAGTTAGCGCACTTCGAAGACTCCGAATATTATGACAAGCTTGTGAGAGCGCGCAGGGAAGCATCAAGCCGACCGTTAAGTCTGGTCATAAAAACCTTCGATTTATTTCGTGACCTTATTGCTTTGGTGACTATTGGTATTTGGCTTTACCAGTTTTCGCCTTATGCAGTTTTATTGCTTGGGCTAGCAGGTATTCCCGCATTTCTTGCCGAAGCAAAATTTTCTGGTGAAGCTTTTCGTATTCACCGTCGGCGATCGGCGGAACGGCGTATGCAAATTTATCTGGAAATGGTGCTTACTCGTGAGGATGGAGTAAAAGAAGTTAAGCTATTGCAATTGGGTAAATTATTCCTGCAACGCTATATTGATATATTTCTTAATATCTATAAAGAAGACAGATCTTTAGTTCTGCGACGCGGATTTTGGGGGTACATGTTAGGTCTGTTAGCAAGCGCCGCGTTCTATTTTGCTTATGGTTGGGTGGGCTTTGCTGCTATTGCTGGAGCCATAACAATTGGACAAATGACCATGTATATAGCGCAATTTCGTCTTGGTCAAAATTCTGTAACGAATAGCCTTAGTTCAATTAATGGTATGTATGAAGACAATCTTTATTTATCTAACTTAACAGAATATTTATCGCATAAGGTGCCCGAACAGACTGGTGATAAGGTTGTGGGGCCTGAACCAAACGATGGTATACGCTTTGAAAACGTGAGCTTCTACTATCCCGGTTCTAAAACAGCGGCTTTGAAAAATATAAATTTACATATTGTCCCTGGGGAGAGTCTGGCAATTGTTGGAGAGAATGGTAGTGGGAAAACAACGCTAATTAAGCTGCTCACTCGTCTTTATACTCCAAGTGAAGGCCGTATATTAATCGATGGGCTTGATTTACAAGAATGGGACACTGATGCGACTCGGCAGAAGATCGGTGTTATTTTTCAAGATTTCGCGCGTTATCAATTAATTGTTGGTGAAAATATAGGTATCGGCGATGCGGAAAATATTAATGAAAAGGATCAAATTTCTGAAGCGGCCCGGAAGGGCATGGCTGATGAATTCATAAAAGGCCTGCCGCAGGAATATGGAACTCAACTTGGCACCTGGTTTAAAGATGGGAAAGAGCTATCTGGCGGACAGTGGCAGAAAATCGCGCTATCACGGGCATTTATGCGCAATCAGGCGGATATACTAATTCTTGATGAGCCTACGGCTGCTATTGATGCCAAAGCGGAGGCAGAAATTTTTGCACATTTTGGTGATCTTACAGCGAATCGCATATCAATTATTATTTCTCATCGATTTTCCACTGTGCGTATGGCCGATCATATTATTGTGTTGGAGAAAGCTGAATTATTAGAAGAAGGTAGCCATCAGCAACTACTAGACCAGAATGGGCAGTATGCGAATTTGTTTCGGTTGCAGGCCAAGGGCTATCAATAATTATGGACAGCCTGTTTTTATATTTATCAGTTGCTTTTCTGGCCTGTTTTATAGGCACAATCCCTTTCGGTCCTATTAATTTGGCCGTAGTCAAAACCACGGTCGACTATGACCGCCGTAGTGGTACCCAGATAGCTATAGCTGCATCTCTAGTCGAAGTGCTGCAGTCTTTGATTGCTATTTGTTTTGGCCTATTGATTAGCTCTTTTCTGGATTCAAATGCCGCAATAAAATTTTTTCTAGCATTTGTCTTCATCGTGTTAGCAATATTTGTTTTTACGCGTAAAACGAACCCATCCCTGGAGAAAGAGAAAAGTCGTCCAAGCTCTTTTTTTAGAAGAGGGTTTCTAATTGCTGTCTTGAATCCTCAGGCAATCCCTTTTTGGATTTTCGCACTGGCGACAATAAGTCAATATTTCGAATTTCAGTATATTGGGATATATTTACTAGGTTTTCTGTTCGGGGTCTTTGCTGGGAAATTATTTGCGTTGTATGGTTTCGTTATTGCCAGCACTTATCTGAAAACACATTTACAGGAGAGTAGTACCCTGGTTAATCGTTTGCTGGCAGGAGTATTATTATTCATTGGCTTAAATCAGGGATGGAATGCGATACACTCAGTTATTGCCTAGAATCCCAAGAAAATTCACTGTCGGGTACAGATAACGAATGTCTGAAAAGTTTTCCAGAAAAGAGAAAGATACTGAAAGCAAGCGTCGCAGCTTTCGAGCAATCGCCCGATCGAGAATCAGACTTGTTGTTTGCTTCTGGACTTTGCCTCTCTATACGGTAGCAGTATGGATATTGCTCAATAACGAGCAGGACATTAATTTAATCATGTGGGTTTACATGGCTATCTATGCAATTTTTGCAATCGATATGTCAATGCGCCGCTGTCCGAGTTGCCACCAACAATTTTATGTAAAAAGTATCTTCTTGAATTTGCTAACCACTAAGTGTGTCCATTGTAAGCAACCTTCCTCTGTCAAACTGAGTGAGGAAGATTAAGCCATTTTGTTTCATCGGGCTAAACCCCTTGTCGTAGCAATTGAAACAGCTCTATTATTTTAGGAGGCTGGCCCGTGCGTAATACGCCCATGCGAAAAACTTTTCCAGACATCCAAATGACAAAAACAATACTAAGTAAAAGTAGTAGTGTTGTTCCTAGCACATCAATCAGTGGCGGATCAGCTGCAGCACGATTCATCATTAGATAAGGTGTGAATAGAGGGAACCAGGACATAGCGCGTACTATGGTATTTTCAGGGTCGCGTATTACAAATACCATCATGGCCAGAGGGATTATCTGAATCATGATCATCGGCATCATCATGGCTTGTGCTTCTTTGAGTGTGTTGCACAAGCTGCCAATTGCCAGAAATACACCGGAGTAGAGTGCATAGCCTGCAAAATAATAGAACACGAACCAGGGTATTAACTCTGATCCTAAAATAACTTCCAATATCTCCCCTATCAGCTCGGTCTGGCTACTTTGGTACATTGTAATAAAAAGGAAAAATGACAGTAACCAAACACCAATGGTGGTCAAGCCTGACAAACCGATTCCAATTAGTTTGCCTATCATTAATTCATTAGTGGTAACTGAAGCTAGCAATACCTCAATTATTCGACTCGATTTCTCTTCGATCGTATTACTCAACAAATATTGAACATTCTGCATAAGAGAGATAAACATCAGGTATACAAAAGCAACCGGTGCCAATTGGCGGAAAGTGTCTGCCATACTGACCGCCTCTTCACCTTCTTCGGCGGTAGGGTCAAGCTGGCTAATAGGCATTCTAGTTTTTTGTACATTGCGTACAATCTGGCCATCGACGCCAAGGTTGATGTATTCGCGGTTGTGTATCTCCGTGTTGACACTCCGAATGATGGCATCTGGTAAGCGAGAGTCTGTCAGGTTCCTTGCCCAATACTGAATACCTGCAGGGCTGTCCATTGCTTGCGGTATAGCGCCGGGGCGAGAAATATCCTGATCTACATTTTCTGGTATAAGAATCAGGGCAAAGAGATCGTTGGGCTCGCCATCAATCAGAATTTTCCTCTCGCCACTCAAATAAGATCTCAGCGCCTGCGCGATTTTTGTGGGTGAAGCTGTAATATCTATTTCGTCAGGAATAGGAGCCTCAATAAATTGCCGCGAGGGTTGTTCGAAACTTGGAATGTTTTCTCGTAAATAGGGCTTGGCCAGGGTGAGCGCAAAATCCAAGCCTCCGTTTTGCAGCCACTGTTCTAGTGCTGCTACCTCGTTTGTATCCGTGCTATTGATTAACTGGTCGGCTGCATTATTTCCTGCAGCTGCAGTCAGCTCCAGATTTTTTCCTTTGCGATTCTCTACCAGGTAGCTCACGAACTTGTTCAGAATGCGTTGCTGATGATCACGCTCTACCGCTGTTTGTACTGTTCGCGCGTACTGACCCGATTGGTCGATAAGGAGGTAATAGCGCGTTGGTGTGGCATTAGATAGTGTGACTTGTAGGAAATACATGGTAGTAAAGATGACGGGGAAAATAAGAACGCCTACCCAGAACCCCTTTGTCTTTATATTTTCTATGTACTCGCGCCAGGCGATTAAGCGAATCATATTCATCGGTATTCATGCTCTTTGGCACTGTCATCAATTAGATGGACAAAGACATCGTGCAAGCTGGGCTCAGTAAATTCAAAACGACTGAGGGAAATATCGCGCTCGAAACAAGTGCGCAATATGTCTTGAGGGTTCAACTGTTCGCTGATTTGTAGTTGCAATGGAGGCTTCTTCGACCCGTTGGTGGTTTCAGCTTCTAATGGAGTTATCTTGGCGACACCTTCCAAAGTGAGCAGTGAAGTTGCGTCATCATTGGTATCGATAATGACGCGTCTGGGAATAGTCGCTTTTGCTTCAGCCACTGTTCCATCAAAGACCTTGCGCCCTTTTGCAATGAGAAGGATATGGTCACAGAGTCGCTCTGCATGTTGCATTACATGAGTGGAAAATATAACGGTTTGTCCGTTATTGGCCATGTCGATAATGAGCTCTTCCAGTACTGATTGGTTCACCGGATCGAGCCCGGAAAAAGGTTCGTCCAGAATGACTAACTCAGGCGTATGGGCAACCGCCGACAGTACCTGGACTTTTTGAGCCATGCCTTTGGAAAGTGACTCGACCTTAGATTCGGCAAAATCCTTTAGACCATATTTTTCCAGGAGATACCAAGCCTGCTGCTTGGCTGCTTTTTTACTCATGCCCTTCAACATGGCAAAGTATTGAATCAGAGCCCAGACTTTCATCTTCTTATAGAGCCCTTTTTCTTCGGGTAGATAACCAATGCGATTGCGTACATCCAACGCCGAGGAGTGGCCAAGAATGCTGATATTGCCGCTGCTGGGTTTGATGATCTCCAGGATCATGCGAATGGTTGTGGTTTTTCCGGCACCGTTCGGGCCGAGCAAACCGTAGATTGAGCCTTTGGGAATTGTGAGACTGACATCATCCACGGCAGTAAATTTGCCATAGGTCTTAATGACGTTTTTTAGACTTAATACAGAGTCGACTTTAGCGGGACTAGTCTGATCCATCACAATACAAACTCGAAAGAAAAACCTAGACCAGTATGTCAGAAATGTTAAGGGATGGAAAATTGCACAGTGGTATGAAATTCAGCACCGAAACAGAAATAAGATAGTTCGCAGGGTCTTTTCTCAGCTAACTCTACTGTCTGTAAAATTAGTGTATTTATTGTGGTGAGATCGACGAGTATAAGCGCTTGCGCGATTACGAGGTAGCTCACGCAGTGTTAGCAACGGTCAATACTAATAGGAAGTTATTAGCCAGCCTCTAAGGGCAAAGAGACTGTAAATTGAGTGCCCTTCGATAAGGTGCTCTTAACAGAAATATTTCCCCAATGGGCTTTAGCTATCGCTAATGCCAGACATAGGCCTAGCCCCGTACCTGGCTTGCTTCTGCTTTGATCGCAGCGGTAGAAACGCTCGAATATATTAGGTAGATCTTCCTGGCTAATACCCATTCCAGTATCTGTGATACAGACTAAAACATCGGAATTCGCAACCTTCTGATCAATGCTTATTTGGCCACCGGAGGGAGTATATTTTATGGCGTTATCCAACAGGTTACTGATAAGCCTTTGTAAGAATTGCTTGTTGCCATTGATAGTAACGCTTTCGATCAAATTGCTTTCAAGAATTAAATTATTTTCTGTGGCAAGTGGTTGGTAGAGATCGCAGGCATCTTCTATCAGTTTACTAAGGTTCAGCGTTTCCATGCTCGGTGCAAGCCCAGCCTCTGTCTCTGCAAGGTCCAGCATGGTATTGATCAAATGCAGTAAGCGGTCACATTCCTCGATAGTACTACCGGCGAGCTGTTGGTACTGATCGGAAGATTGATCTCCAGTCAGAGTTGTTTCAGCAATGCCACGGATTCTCGCTAATGGGCTTTTGAGGTCATGGGCTATGTTGTCGTTCATTTCACGGATGCCACGAATGAGGAGCTGAATTTTATCCAGCATGCTGTTAAAGGTCTCCGCAAGACGATCTATTTCAACTCCCTGATCGGATAGACTAACCCTTTCCCCTAAAGCACCATTGCTAATATCGATAGCGGTGTTAGTGACCTGTTGCACACCCTCCAGCGACTTCCCCGACATAAACCAGCCTGCTGTCAATGAAAGCAAGATCAAAAACGGTAAACTGAAAAAGAAAGTAAGGCGAAAAATCTCTAATACATCGACGCGCTCTTCAAGCGATTCGGTGATTTGCACTACATAACTATTCTCATTGTCAGCCAGTGTTCCGTAGATAGTCCGAGCAGGAAATTCGTGTCCCGCTTGATGCGTAGTTTCTAAAATGAATTTTGAGTCTCTATTGTTAAGCAAAGCACTGGGTGCTAGATAGTTTGCCCAATGCCCGTCATCGCTATTGCGTATCACTTCTCCCCGGTGATTGTACAGTCGAAACAGAATTTGCGAAGACCCGTCGGCTTCTGTTTCTTGCTGTAAATTCGACCAAAGATTTTCTAGTCCTTGTTTTTGCAACATAAGGTTAAACTCAGCAATATCTTCTTCCAGATCTTCATCGACCTGATCAAGTAAAGCCCGGCTGGTAAGAAAATAGATAAGAGCAATAGCCGCGAGAAACAACGCGGTCGATACCAAGGTGTACCAAACAGTCAGTCGCCCGGCAAGAGAGGAAGGTCTAAATATCGTGCTTAAGAACATAGCCCACGCCACGAATAGTATGGATTAGAGGAGTTTCAAAATCTTTATCGATTTTTTCGCGTAATCGACAAACTCTTGCTTCCACCACATTGGTATGGGGATCGAAATTATAGTCCCATACATGTTCCATGATCATTGATTTAGACACTATGCGTTCGGCATTACGCATTAGGTATTCGAGCAAGCTGAACTCGCGTGGTTGTAAGGTAATCTTCTTGTCACCCCGTTTTACTTTTCGGGTTCTAATGTCGATGCTGAGATCATGTACAGTCAGGTTGTTTGGTTCGACAATATGGTTGGCTCTTCGAATCAGTGCCTGCAAGCGAGCGAGTAATTCAGAGAAGGCAAAAGGTTTGGTTAGGTAATCATCGCCACCAGTTTCAAAGCCTTTTACGCGATCATCCACTGACCGCCTTGCACTCAGAATCAATACTGGCAGATTAATATTGCTACTTCTAAGTTCGTCAATAATACTTAGTCCATCGATACCGGGCAACATGATATCGAAAATCCCTGCGTCGTAGGTTTCTTGTTTGGCCGCAGCAAGACCATCCGAACCATTAATGTAGTGATCAATAACGTAGCCTGCTTCTTTTAAACCTTTAGATACAAAAGAAGCAATTTTTATGTCGTCTTCAATCATTAAAACGCGCATGATGGCCTTGATTCCTAAGTTCTAGCAGATCGAATTTAATAAAGTCTATCATAGACTGTATTGGAGTCGGCACTATGGCACTTTGCTCAACATTACCATTTGGTAATCGGCATCCATCTCTGCTTTGAGGGAGGATATATTCCCCTTTATATTGGTCGTAGCTAGAGCTGAGAAGGTATTGAGATACTCATGAAAAAGCTGGTTTTGTCTTTAACACTGTTTATTCCGTTCTTGGCATTTGGCCAGCAAGAGATGGGTACTGGTGCTGCCAACGAGCGGGCCAGCAACTATCGTACCCGGGAAGAACGACGCGAGGCAGGCCTTGGTACTGAGCTAACTGATTGGTTAGTATTTTCCGGCTTAGTGGAAGCAGAGTCCATTCGCGAAGTTACTAAATTCGATGTCGAGTTGTCGGATCACTATGATTTTAGTACTGACCCGTCTGTTCAAGCTGCTTTTGATGTTTCGATTCTGGATATTCTCGAAGTCGAGTTGATTTTGGAGTACACCGAAGACAGTCGTGATCCCATTATGGATGAGCTTATAGTTGCAGCTGACGTTGGCAATTTTGGTTTCAGCGCAGGACGTTTCTATGCACCTTTCGGTCTCTACTACAGTCATTTCATTACCGGGCCTTTGCTTGAGTTCTCGGAAACACGCCGAGATATACTTTTGCTGGATTATGATTTACTAGATAGGGTGGAGTTCGCAGTATTTGCTTTCGATGGCGAGACAAGGAAATCGGGAGACAGTAAAGACGACATGGGTTGGGGAGCATCCGTCGATGCTTTGTTATTGGATGGGCGCCTAAACCTTGGTGCAGGCTTTATCTCGAATCTTGCGGAATCTGATGAAGAATTTTTGCGGGAAGAGAATAATATTTTTCAGAAAAAAGTGGGCGCATGGAATGCCTACGCGGTCTATGAAGCTGACAGCTGGGATGTATCGCTTGAAGTTTTGAAGGCTCAGGGCCGATTTCGTGAGTTTGATATAGGTGAAGACAGGCCAGAGTCCTGGAATATAGAGGCTGCCTATTTTCCAAGCAATAGTTTTGAGGTGGCCTTCCGATATGAACGTAGCAAGGAATTGATTGATGCACCAGAAGAGCAATTTGGCATAGCCTTCACTTGGCGGTTGTCTAATAACGTCAGTATGACTGCAGAATATCTTCAATCGGATTATAAAAAAGGCTTCGTCGAGGAAGATGATGACATCTTTGTTGATGCTGGAAATACAATCGCAATGTGGTTCGCTTTCGAATTTTGAAACCCCCCTTCTTTAAAATTATTAGTTAACCAATTGGTAATCTCACGGTAAGCCTCCGGTTAGTTTCAATTCATAGTATGTGTAAACCCGCGATGCATAAATTAGCTTGCTGGGTTTCTTTCCTATTTGCTTGGAGAATTACTATGAGTAAAATGAAATTCACACTGCCCATTATAAGTTTTCTGTTCACAGCCTCTGTAATGGCACAGCAATACCCAGAAGTCATTGAAAATGATGACAATTTCATTCTCGATATTCCTTATATCGAATATGAAGATCCTGAGGGCGAAACAAGAGCTCTTTCGGCCGAGTTAGTTGCCTCGAAAAATAGCAGTGAAATAAGCTTTTTGTTGAATGAGTCTTCGTTATTGAATGTGGAGGTGGACACGCCCGCGTCTGTGTCAGGTACCGGAGCTTGCTCACGTACAACCAATGCCCAATTGTTGTCTTGTAAATCAGACATTCAAGATGACTTTTTCGAAAAGCAGGCGAACTGTTTCAACTATGTAGATGTTGAAGAGCAGCAGGAATGTTTTACAGAAGCGACAGAAGAGCGGCTCGAAGCTTCAGAAGAATGCGATGACATCGAAGAAGAACATGAAAAGCTTTGTGCCATTTTTGGCGAAGACCCTTACGATCCGGATCTTGAAGCACTCACTTTTTTAAGTGTTGAGGATATTGCTGCAAACCCGAATCCGTTTTTCCCCCTGGTTGTTGGGAACATATGGGTTTACGAAGGCGATGGTGAGGTTATCACGGTAACCGTGTTAGATGAGACCAGGGAAATTCTCGGAATTGATGCCATAGTCGTGCAGGACGTTGTCGAAGAGGACGGTGAAATTATTGAAGATACTTTCGACTGGTATGGGCAGGACTCCGATGGCAATGTCTGGTACTTGGGTGAGCTATCTCGCAATTTTGAAGATGGAGAGCTGACAGATATTGATGGTTCCTGGGAGGCAGGGGTCGAAGGCGCCAAAGCCGGTATTTTGTTCAGGAGTATGCCTGTTGTGGGCGAGACTCTTCGGCAGGAATATCGTATCGGCGAAGCCGAAGATATTGGGCAGACAGTAAGCATTACTGCCAGCGAGTCAACTTCCTCAGGTTTTGACTGTGAGGGTGTATGCATGCAGAATCTTGAGTACACGCCAATCGAACCTGGGGAGCAAGAGAATAAGTACTACAAGCCGGGAACCGGCCTGATTCTCGAAACCAAACCAGGTAGTGAAGAGCGGCTTGAATTGCAAGACTTCACACCAGGGTCATGAATAGATCTGCCACATCTGATGGCAAACAAACCAGGCCTAGGATTTAATTTAAATGATTTACTAGAGCCAAAGGTTCAAGCAATGTAGTGGATTGGCGATCGTCTTCATCCCCCGAAGGCGATCGCTGTTTTGTTGATAATTACTCGCTGCTGAGGAACTTGTCTATTTTCTTTGCAGCTAGTCGGCCTTCATCGATAGCGCGAACGACTAATGATTGTCCACGTCGGCAATCACCGGCAGCGAAGACCTTGGCTCTTGATGTTTGAAAGTCGCGGTATTCGGCTTTGTAATTAGAACGACCATCCAATTCTATCCCCAAAGTTTCGCTGACATAGTGTTCTGGCCCAAGAAAGCCCATAGATAGCAATATTAAATCGGCTTCCCAAAATTGTTCGCTGTCAGGTACCTCTTTGAAATTTTCATCGACGTTGACAGTGTTAATGCCGAGTAATTTTCCATTTTCATCGCGTACGATTTCTTTACCTGAAATAGAATAAACTCTTGGGTCATTCCCGAATTTCTCTGCCGCCTCCTGGTGACCATAGTCTACTCTGTAGATCTTCGGCCACAGTGGCCAAGGATTATTGGCAGCTCTTTCCTTGGGAGGAACAGGCATGATTTCAAAATTCACTAAAGACTTGCAGCCATGTCGCAGTGAAGTCCCAATACAATCTGTTCCAGTATCGCCACCACCTATTACAATGACCTTTTTATCTTTGGCGCTTAAGCATTGACCATCTTCCAGATTGGAATCTAAAAGGCTCTTGGTGTTTTTACGCAAGAAATCCATCGCTAAATGGATGCCATTTCCTTCACGGTTAGGGATGTTGAGATCCCGCGCTGTAGTCGCGCCTGTGGCAAGTAGCAGTGCATCGTTGTTGTTGAATAACTGCTCAAGATCTACTTTATTGTCACCGTTTCCACCAACATCAGCGTTGACGACAAAATTAACACCTTCTTCTTTCAGCAAATTGACACGGCGATCAACAATATCTTTCTCAAGCTTCATGTTGGGTATGCCATACATCAATAGGCCACCAATACGATCGTCTCGTTCGTATACAGTGACATTATGGCCAGCAAGGTTGAGTTGTGCGGCAGCGGCGAGACCCGCTGGGCCTGAGCCAATAATTGCTACTTTTTTGTTAGTACGCTGCTGTGGTGGATTTGCGACAACCCAACCATTTTCGAAGCCTTTATCGACTATGGCGCACTCGATGTTCTTAATAGTAACAGCGGGCTCGGTTATGCCAAGGACACAAGAGCCTTCACAAGGAGCAGGGCAAACGCGACCAGTGAATTCAGGGAAGTTATTGGTTTTGTGTAAACGATCTAGTGCTTCTCTCCAGCGGTTCTGGTAGACAAGATCATTCCATTCGGGAATGAGGTTGTAGACTGGGCAGCCGTTTTCAGATTGGCAGAAAGGAACACCACAATCCATGCAACGCGCACCTTGGGTTTTCAAAAGCTCGTCATTATGACTAGTATAAATTTCCTCATAGTCCAATAACCTGTCCATCGCATTGCGATAAGGTTCGGTCTGACGAGTAAATTCCTTAAATCCTGTCGGCTTGCCCATGTAACTTCCTACCAGCTTGTCTCTTTATACTGCGTTACTTAATACGCGTTTGTAATCGGTTGGCATGACTTTTATGAAATCAGATTGGGACTCTTCCCAATTGTCCAGAATGCCTTTCGCTACGGGTGAGTCTGTGTATAAAAAATGTTTCTTGATTAATGTTTTAACTTCTAAGATGTCTTCGTTGCTCTCTAGTGGCTCGAGTTCGAATGTTCCCATATTGCAGTGCTTAGGGAATTCGCCTTTTGGATCCCACGCATAGGCGATACCACCACTCATACCAGCGCCAAAATTTCTTCCGGCCTTGCCGAGTATGACGACGCGCCCGCCGGTCATATATTCGCAGCCATGATCGCCGATGCCTTCTACCACGGCATTTGCACCACTGTTTCTTACGGCGAATCGTTCGGCGACTATGCCACGGAAATAAGCTTCACCACCGGTTGCACCATATAAATTTACGTTTCCAGCAATCACGTTCTCTTCGGCTTTAAATGTTGAATTCTTTGGCGGATAGATGATGATCTTTCCACCAGAGAGGCCTTTGCCGACATAGTCATTGGCATCGCCTTCGACCGTTAATGTAATACCTTTGGCTAACCATGCGCCTAGACTCTGCCCGGCGGAGCCCGACAGTTTGATGTTGATGGTATCTTCCGGCAACATCTTCTCTTTCCAGCGCTTGGTGACTTCGTTGGATAACATGGTGCCGACGACACGGTTTATATTGATCACCTCGGTCTCAATCTCAACTTTGTCTCCAGTGTCGAGTGCAACCTGAGCAAGACGGATCAGTTCATTGTCTAGCGCTAGATCAAGTCCGTGGTCTTGGTCCATAGTCTTGTAAAATTCGGTACCTTCGAATACAACTTTTGCCGGCTGCAATATGCTGCTTAGGTCAAGGCCATCTGCTTTCCAATGGTTGATGGCATCATCTGTTTTTAACAGATCTACTCGTCCAATCATTTCATTCACGGTACGAATGCCCAGTTCAGCCATGATGTTGCGCATTTCCTCGGCAACCATGAACAGGTAATTGACGACGTGCTCCGGCTTTCCTTTAAACTTCTTGCGCAGATCCGGGTCTTGAGTTGCAATGCCGACCGGACAAGTATTCAAATGACACTTACGCATCATGATACAGCCAAGAGTAATCAGTGGTGCTGTAGCAAAACCATATTCTTCTGCACCAAGTAGGGTTGCGATTGCAATATCACGCCCAGTTTTCAGCTGGCCGTCGGTCTGTAATACCACTCGGGAACGCAGGTTATTCATTACAAGAGTCTGGTGTGTTTCAGCAACACCTAACTCCCAGGGCAGGCCCGCGTGCTTGATCGAAGTAAGAGGTGACGCTCCGGTACCACCGTCGTGACCGGCAATAACCAGGTGATCAGTCTTGGCCTTGGTAACGCCGGCCGCGATTGTACCTACACCAACTTCAGCAACCAGCTTTACACTGATGCGTGCCTTGCGATTGGCGTTCTTTAAATCATGTATGAGTTGCGCAATGTCTTCGATCGAATAAATATCATGGTGTGGCGGAGGGCTGATAAGTCCAACCCCTGGAGTCGAGTGACGAATACGTGCAATCTTCTCATCAACTTTGCCGCCAGGTAGCTCACCGCCTTCTCCAGGCTTAGCTCCCTGTGAGATTTTTATTTGTAATTCGTCCGCATTAGTTAGATACCAAGCGGTTACGCCAAATCGCCCTGAGGCAACCTGCTTAATGGCAGAACGTTTGGAATCGCCATTCTCCATTACCTTGAATCGCTCTGGATCTTCACCGCCTTCACCCGTATTGGACTTGCCGCCCAGCCGGTTCATGGCAATTGCGAGTGATTCGTGGCTCTCCTCAGAGATAGAGCCAAAGCTCATCGCACCAGTAGCAAAGCGCTTTACAATTTCGCTGGCCGGCTCAACTTCATCGATTGAGATAGGCTCGTTAATATCGTGGTTAAAGTTTAGAAGACCTCTAAACGTGCAGCGTCGAGTAGCATCTTCATTGGAGTGCTTGGCAAATGCAGCATAGGCTTCGGCACTATTTGTGCGTGCGGCTATCTGTAAATTGGCAATAGTGTTGGGGTTCCACATATGCGCATCACCACCGGAGCGCCAGTGAATATCACCTGGATTTGGCAATACAGGAATTCGATCGCTGTCCCTTTGTGGGAAGCCTATGGCGTGGCGCCGACGTGACTCTTTGATGAGAACATCAAAATTCACACCTTGCACGCGTGATGCTGTTCCCAAAAAACAGCGCTTGACGACTTCGTCAGCCAGGCCAACGGCTTCGAAAATTTGAGCACCTCTGTAGGACTGCAGTGTGGAGATACCCATTTTGGCCATGACTTTTAACATGCCTTTGGCCACGCCTTTCTTATAGGCAGCAACTAGAGCGTCTTCATCGGAAAATATTGCGCCCAACAAGCCCTCTTGCTGTGCCTGCCATAATGCTTCAAAGGCCAAATAAGGATTAATGGCATCAGCACCGTAGCCAGTAAGCAGGCAGTGATGGTGTACTTCTCTGGCCTCGCCAGTCTCAATAATCAAACCAATCTGCATGCGCTTGCGCAAGCCAATCAGGTGTTGATGCACTGCGCCACAGGCAAGCAATGCGCTGAGTGGAATACGGGTGCTTGAGATAAGACGGTCAGAAAGGATCACAAATGAGAAGCCATCGTCTATTGCCGTTGTGGCTTCAGCACAAATTCTATCGAGTGCTTTGTTAAAGCCGTTGTCTTCAGCGGAGTCGAAAGTAATGTCGATTACCTTGGACCTCATGCCGTTGTAATCCATGTCTCTTATATCAGTTAGTTGCTGATTGGACAGAATTGGATGGTCCAGGCTGAGGCGGTGCGCTTGTTCTGGCGTAGTCTGTAACAAATTGCCTTCAGGGCCGATGAAACACTGCAGGGACATGACGACCTCTTCACGAATCGAATCGATAGGAGGATTGGTAATTTGTGCGAATAATTGTTTGAAATAGTCGTAGATCATGCGCGGCTTGTCGGATAAACAGGCCAGGGCAGAATCATTTCCCATCGAACCTAAAGGGTCGCGAGACTCTGTAACTAGAGGAATTAGCATGAACTGCATGGTTTCGGTTGTATAACCAAAAGCCTGCATGCGTTGCATAATGTTTTCGCCGTCCAATGAATGGGCTACGCTACCTCTGGTGACATGGGCTAGAGTCACTTTTTGTTCTGCCAACCATTCTCCATAGGGGTTTTGGCTGGTAATACTCTGTTTTAGTTCTTCATCAGGAATCAAACGGCCCTCTTCGAAGTCGAGTAAGAACATCTTTCCTGGCTGTAGGCGGCCTTTTAGTTTTACATTGGCTGGATCAACCTGAATAACCCCGACTTCCGATGCCATGATGACTTTGTCATCGTGAGTTACATAGTAGCGGCTAGGGCGGAGTCCGTTTCGGTCTAGGACTGCGCCTATATAATGACCATCTGAGAAGACAATGGATGCAGGTCCGTCCCATGGTTCCATGAGTGCCGAATGGTATTCGTAAAAATCTTTCTTAGCTTGAGCCATGTTGACGTCAGCCTGCCAGGATTCCGGGATCATCATCATCACCGAAGCCGGTAGAGGGCGGCCTGAGAGCAGCATGAATTCAAGTACTGAATCGAAACTTCCAGAATCTGAGGATTCCTCATCAATGATGGGGAAAAGCTTTTCCAGCTTGTCACCAAAGGCATCAGTTTTGGCCTGGCCCTGTCTGGCCGCCATTGCATTCGCATTCCCGCGCAGCGTATTAATTTCGCCATTGTGGCTCATGAAGCGATTAGGTTGGGCCCTGTCCCAAGATGGGAAAGTATTCGTGCTAAAGCGCGAATGTACCATTGCCATATGGGTTTCAAAACTGGGGTCCGTCAGGTCCTTATAAAAAGGGAATAGCTGTCCCGGTGTGAGCATACCTTTATAGACAATAACTTTTGTCGATAAGCTGCACGCATAAACCTGGTTCGCCTCTTTTAATGAGCTGTCATTGCGTAGGCGATGGGAGAACCGCTTTCTAATGATATACAGCTTTCTTTCAAACTGTTCTTGGCTTAAATCTTTTTGTGCAACGATAAACAGTTGTTCAATTTTTGGTTGTGCCATCAAGGCCGCAGGGCCAACGTCAGCACCGCTGGCATCGATTGGCACGTCTCTCCAGCCGACTAAAATCTGATTCTCTTCGGCAATGATTTGTTGAATCACTTCCCGACATTGTTCTCGTTCACCTTCATCTTGAGGCAAAAAGATATTGCCAACAGCATATTGACCGGCTTCTGGCAGGTCTGTGTCGAACTCGGTTTTGGCGATCTTGCAAAAGAAGCTGTTGGGTAAGGCCATCAAAATGCCTGCGCCATCGCCAGTATTGGCTTCAAACCCACAACCACCGCGGTGATCCATGCGCGAATTTAGGTGGTAAGCATCCAGCATGATTTGGTGGCTGGGTTGTCCTTTAATGTTCGCAACGAATCCAACTCCACAGGAATCTTTTTCCTGAGCCGGGTCATATAGTCCTGTTTTCTCAGGATACCCAAACTGTAACGGGATTCGATTTTCCTTGCTCATAATCAATCAGTTCTCGTGAGGTAGTAGCTTTCTAGTTCTTTTCTTATTCCGTAACTCCATCCCCATTGAGGCCTTACCTCTCGGGTTGGATGGTATAACGCTGCTGAATTTGTCCAGATAGGACCTGACTATTCAATCAGTTCGCCTTTATGCGTAACGGCTGTGCAACAACCGAGCATTGCAGAAAGGGCCGATCACAATACCACCGCTTCAGAATATGTCAAGATTGACGAAATCCTGGCTTAAACAGGAGTGGCAGCATATTGTCAAAACCCTGCTTATTCCTATCCAGTGTCCTGAAAGAGGCCTAAAATACACACTGTCCACGTAATCTGACGCTTGCCAAAAAGCAGCAGGTGATTTACTGTAGCCGATGCTAATTTGCCAATTAAGAAAAGCAATATTATAGGAATTAGTTCCATTCAGATTTAGAAATTGGTGATACAGAATTTCGGTCCACGGGGCTTGTGTCTGTTGGTAGATTTGGGGCCAGATTCCTGGGCTACAGTCTTTTTGAAGTGCCGCTAGAATGG
>Ga0315324_10000019_pt1 | contig 74242 bp, 82 predicted proteins | sample M150021515metaG_FD_203919 | JGI IMG/M metagenome (GOLD analysis project Ga0315324, IMG submission 203919) | Ammonia-oxidizing marine archaeal communities from Monterey Bay, California, United States - M1 500m 21515 | ecosystem: Environmental > Aquatic > Marine > Intertidal zone | place: USA...
CTAAATTAGATGGTATAGAAACTGGAGCAACAGCAGATCAAACTAAGGCTGATATAGAAGGTCTTGGTATTGATTTACCAGCGGCTAACCTTACTGGAACAATTGCAGCGGCTAGACTATCGACTGCAACTACTCAGCTTGAGAGTGATGATAGTACTAAAATAGCTACGACTGCATACGTTGTTGATAAGATTACCACTCTTATTGGTGGTGCACCAAGTACACTAAACGATTTGAATGAATTGGCAGCAGCTATTAATGATGACGCTGCTTACAACACTACATTAACTACAGCGTTAGCTACTAAGCTTCCTAAAGCTGGCGGTGCCATGACTGGTGCCATTACAACCAACTCCACATTTGATGGACGAGATGTAGCTACTGATGGTACTAAGTTAGATACAGTAGAAACTAATGCTGATGTAACGGATACCACAAACGTAACCGATGCTGGCGCATTAATGGATTCTGAAGTAACCAATCTATCCCAAGTTAAAGCATTTGATAGCAGTGATTATGCTACCGCTGCTCAAGGAACTACTGCTGATGATGCATTACCCCTAGCTGGTGGTACACTCACTGGTGCATTGACAGGAACTTCAGGAACCTTTAGTGGCGATATGGATGTTAATAAGCTCGTGATGCGTGATATGGGTGACTATATAACATTCTATGGCACTAATACCGCAAACCACTCCATTTCCTCACGAAACAATGTGGGTGATGCGGCCGACGATTTGAGAATTAACAGTTATGGCGCTCTATATGTAAATCTCGATTCAAATGATAACAACACTTCTGGCGCTGATTTCGTAATTGGTAATCACGGTTCATCCAATAGTACACTCTCTGAATTGTTTAGGGTGTCAGGTGAAACTGGAAACCTAACTTTATCAGGCACAGTAGACGGACGTGATGTTGCTACTGATGGTTCTAAGTTAGATGGTATTGAATCAGGTGCAGATGTAACGGATACAACAAACGTAACCGATGCTGGTGCTTTGATGGATAGTGAAGTTACTAATCTAGCCCAAGTTAAAGCATTTGATAGCAGTGATTATGCTACCGCTACTCAAGGAACTACTGCAGATGATGCATTGCCTAAAGCTGGTGGAGCAATGACTGGTAATTTAGATCTTGGCGATTGGGACTATTTACGGTTGGGTGATGGTAATGATTTAAAGATTGTTCATGATGGTAGTGACTCTCTTATACAAAATACAGGCACAGGCTCATTAGTATTATCCACTACAATACTTAATGTACTGAACGGTAGTGTTACTGAGTATATGTTGAAAGCTACAGAGAATAGTTCAGTTGACATATATTATGACGGTGTAAAAAAACTAGCCACAACCTCAACAGGTATTGATGTTACTGGTAACATTACTGTATCAGGAACAGTAGACGGCCGAGATGTTGCTACTGATGGTTCTAAGTTAGATGGTATTGAATCAGGTGCAGATGTAACTGATGCTACTAATGTAGCTTCAGCTGGTGCTGTTATGGAAGGCGATACAACAACTGCTTCGATGAGTTTTGTTATTGATGAAGACAACATGGTTTCTGACTTAGCGACTAAGATACCTACACAACAATCAGTTAAAGCATATGTTGATTCACAAGTAGCATCAAAAGATAATACTGATGAGATTACAGAAGGTTCAACTAACTTATACTTTACAGATACTAGAGCAAGAGGTGCTGTTTCAGTTACTGATTCGGGTGGTGATGGTTCACTAGCATATAACTCAGGTACTGGTGTAGTAACATATACTGGTCCAAGTGCTTCAGATGTAAGAGCTCATTTCTCAGGTGGTACTGGTGTAAGTATTTCATCAGGAACAGTTGCTATTGGTCAAGCGGTAGGAACAAGTGATGATGTGACATTTGGTACAGTTGATACTGGTATTCTTGAAGTTGATTCTAAGAAGATATTAGATATGCCTTCAAACTCTAATGATAGAGGTCCGTGGAATCCTATAGTAACAGCCATGAGAAATTCAGGTACTAAAATACACAGAGATGAAGACTTTGATAATGGATTAAATGGTGTTGTTCTATACAACAATTCAGGTGGTGGTACGGTGGCAGTATCTCGTGTTACAGATGCCTCTGAATCACTAATAGCACCAAACCATTCGGGTTATGTTGTGAAGATTGTTAGTAATGGTGGTACTACATCACCTGGTCTTGGTGGATTTCAACAACCAATTGCCGCTGAAGAGAATCACACATTTGTACAAATATTCCAAGCGAAAATCCCTACAGGATACTCTTTATCTATTAATGAAAACTCTCAAGGTACTAACAATACGTCTTATTGGATGACTAATTCTGTAGGAACTGGAAAATGGGAATGGTATGCTAGAGTATCACATTGTGGTGATTCAGGAACATTCTCTAGTGGTGGCCACGTATCTCTAAGTGGATCCGCCGGAGCCGTTACATGGCATCTTGCATCTTGTACTGTCGTTGATATTTCAGAAAGTCAAGACTTGAGAATTGATGTATACGACTCCACCGGAACTTTATTGAACTAAATCTGTTCTTGATTTTCGATCAGATTATCTAATACTAAATCAGGCTTGAATACACTTGTTAAACCTAACACATAGTTGTTAAAGAATACAAGTGTATTTAAAGTCGAATTACCAATCAACCTGAACAATGCGTCTCTTTGTTGATTACCAGCTTCTCCAATTACCCACTCATACTTTCCAACTTTAGCTTCAATAGCTGCCATTGCTTCAGGGTCATTAGCCATATTCTGTAATGCTGTTCTTAACAATTCAAGATTAGGATTACCTTTATTCACCCATAATGCTTTCTGAACACCATCTCTCCATGACTTAACCAACTTATAAGCTGCATAAAACTCTTTAGCTTCAGGCTTCATCATAGGGTCATCAGGATACATACCCCATCTCTGAAAGTATAATTCTTCCAATTGGAATCCAGGGTAGTTCGGATCATCTAAGTGCTTACCTGATACCCAATCAAGAATACCATGATGGAACCAAAGCTCTGCTTCCTCATTAGACTCTACGTGCTTCTTATATGCTGCAGGATTCTCTCTAGTAGCATTTAACTCTCCCCTCTTAAAGGCAAGACGTCTTTCTGAACCAGACATTCCATTAACCCAAGTAACATGGTCTACAAAGCATTGACCATATTCTTCTAAAGTCATATTTGGTCCACATAGTAATAATGTAATAGCATATGCTTCTGGAACCATACCTGAACCAGCAGCAAATGATGGATTATTGCCATCTGTACCTTTTAGCTTTCCTACAATAATATTAAGATTCATTAAGCCTACGCTTTCATAGTCTCTATAATCATAATCAACATTCTCTTGTAAGAACGATACTCCATTACCACCATGACTTACCATTACGTGATTATCATCATATCTAAGAGTATTATGGAACTCATTAAATCCCGGAATGTCTCTAGCACCAGGAATATGCTTAATAATTATATCTCGCCCTTCAAGATATGGCCCTAATTGTTCTGCGACAATCTGTGCCCACACACTGGTACCACTACCAGGTTTTTGAGGGACAACTAGAACAATGGGTTCATTCTCCTTAAAATGCTTTTCAAATAAATCCACACTATAGATGCCAATGACACCTAATAGTGGAATAATAATCATCAGTTTAAGAACAGTTCTTAAAATGTTTTTCATGTATACTCCAATTTGTTTCTATTAAAAACTCCAAAATAACTAGTAGCCAAAATCAATATCACTAATATAATGAATAATGGTCTTGTTACTAATTGCTCTATTGTATATAACGTATTTAGTTGGATACTTAAAGCATCAATTCTATCAGCTAGAATGAATCCAATTACTAACGCCGGACGAGAAAATTTAAATTTTGCCATTGATATTCCTAATAAAGAACATATCCCTAACATAACATAATCTTCCCATCCACCAGTATATTGTACACACGCCCATACAATGAACATAAACAATACTGGTATATACACTATCTTAGGAGCATTTACCAGCTTAGCTATATGTTGCGTACTAAACATACATACCATATATACTAGTATAGTTGCTCCCATAAACCCTATGGTGAGAGAGTTAAAGAACTTCATATCTTCAACTAAATCTGGTGTTCCTAACTCAAACCCCAAGTACATAAATAGTGCTAATAATATAGCTGCAAATGGAGCTCCTGGTATTCCAAACAATACGGTTGGAATCATAGAAGTAGCCTTTTGAGCGTTGTTAGCACCTTCAGGTCCTATCACTCCTTTAATGTTGCCATTACCAAAACTTTCTTTTGGGTGAGAAGCTACAGTGGATCCATATGCTAACCAATCAGCCATCGCTCCACCAAGACCAGGAAGTAATCCTATGATTGCTCCTATTAACCCTCCCCTGAGGGCATCCCACCGGTGCTTGAACACAACCAGTACACCTTCTTTTACCTGATCCCTATAGTCTATTATACACTTTTCTTGCTTGGAAGTCAACAGTTTTATCATCTCAGGAACAGCAAAAAGTCCAGCTATTAAGGGCATTAATTGAATTCCATCTCCTAGATAATTCCAACCCATGGTATAACGATCCGTAGCTGTAATTGGGTCTTGTCCAATTAAACCTAATGTTATGCCTATGATGATTGCAATTAAAGAACGAACCCAATACTTAGAAGATACGAATCCAACTGTGGCCATAGCAAGTACGGTAAATGCCCATAACTCAGGTATTCCTAAAATCATAATTAATTGGGCATACCAAGGGAGAAGAGCGAAGGTTAATGTTCCCCATATTAATCCATTTACAGTTGATGTAGTTATTGCAGCTGTAATAGCGTATGTTGCTTTTCCTTGTTGAGCTAAAGGGAAACCATCAACCATTGTTGCAGCACTTGAATTAGCTCCTGGAATACCAAGAAGAATACCAGCGTAGGTATCTCCTGTTGTACTAGCAGCGACAGTAGCCATACAGAATACTACGGCAAGGTAAGGATCCGAAAAGAAAGTTATAAAAGAGAATAGGACAACTAAGCCAGTAGTGGCTCCAACAGCTGGAATTATACCGATTAATAATCCGTATAAGGTTCCCATAATTAAAGTAATCACTAAGGACATATTATTAAGGACTATACAAGTATACGTTTATATCATGTTTTCCATACGCTTGGAATCCAAATTTAGTAGCACTAAGTGCTAATGTCTCAGCCAGCTCCAAATTACTGTTTACTCTCGTAACATTTTCATTGTTTCTGTATATAAATTCATGTATATCTGAATTTTGTTTCTTGATATGTTTCCACATTCTCTTTTCATTTTTGTAATAGGGTTTATAATTGGGATAGGTTATATCAAATCCACCAGCTGACTTCCACCAATAAAAGCATTCAATGTCTGGACGAATCACTAGGATGATAGGATGCCCTAATGTCTTTAAATAGTCTAGGTTATGAGCGAATGTGTGACTCTTAATAATTTTAGTGAGGGGAGCTTTCTTCTTAGTGAATGGAGCGTCCCAATATTCTTCATCATTTTCAAACTCCATACCTGGATCCCAATAAGCACCAGCATGCATCTTATTGTATGTTCTTTCTTTAGAAGAGTCAGAGTCATTTACTTCAGGGGAAGAGTATATTCCTAAAGCAACAGAGCTCCACTTAGAGCCTGGAGCTCCAGTTATAAGTAAATACTTTGGTTTCCTACGTCTCATCTTTTTTCCAAACCGCATATATTCTATTAGAGCTATCCCACTCAAGCTCTAGTACTTCACATCCATGACGATGTGCAATAATCTGATTACGATCAAAACTCCAAGGGAAGAAGTCAATCTCTGAAGCACCTTTCCAAGGATGGTCCCCTATTCCAGGATTTTGTCTCCAGTATATACGACCACCAGCTTTTAATGATTGAAGCATCTTCCGTATTTGATTATTTATATTAGCCTCATCACCAAAGTTAATAGACCCTAAAGCAAAGATAACATCCCATTGTTCTCCGGCCGGATCAAAATCTTCAATTGATACAACTTCATCTGCCCTATCATTAGCTGGGTCAATTCCCCAAAGTCTCTTTTGAAAGATTGGTTTGAACAAGTTGTATCCACATCCAACATCTAGTATAGTTTCATCATCTCTAATTAAGTCTACTAAGGCATATCCCGACAACTCAAAATGTGAGTAGTTAGGTTTCCACTCTTCTTTAAAATATTTAATTAAGTCCATAGTTCAGTTGTGCAGCGATTTTTATATTTTGTTTATGCCAGCTATTCATTTGCTTAATAAACTTCTTCTTGTCTATATTATCTATATGAAAAGCATCTAACATTTTTCCAGACATAGCATCATCCATATCATATATAGTAAAGCCATTACTGAATTGGGTTACATCTTCATTATACTCCACTTCTGGATCAACGTCAAGGTAATCTGTTTGAAATTCTGTAGTATTCATTATAGCAGTATCTACTGGTTCATCCCGACTCATGTTATAATTTTCAGGCATTATTAATTGTCTGATTACTACCTCAAATACAGGAATGCCATTTTCCATAAGGGGACCTAATGCGGCTACCACTTGTTTGATGTCTATAGGAGAATACTGGCTATCCTTAAAGTACACTCCCTTAGTTTCTGGCCAGGAGTCTACCCTATCAAGGTCTTCATTGGATCGTTGATAATGTTCTTTGTCTATAAAGTCCAGCTTTTCTTTTCGAACTAATAGTGGACGGAGTTGTATTTTCATAACAGTCATCTTTCTACAGTATGTTTGCCATGACTCTTTCTTTCCAGGAATTAAAGATATCTTTTTAGAGTTTGTAAATAATTCCAATACTTTAGGAGGTTGATGAGTTCGTACTAAGATATCTCTATCTGTATCTAATGCAGCCCTCATAGAATTAAAGTCTATGTAATTCTTATGACTATATTCCACTAATTGCTTAGCGAGGTCTTTAAAGTTGTTGATAGGTATTACTGAGTTATTGGTATCATATTCCAACATTGAACGATATATAAAAAAGTTACCGAATATATGACAAGGGGCCATAGACCTATTAGTTCGAGCGTCGAACTCAGCATCCTCTCTATTTGGAGCAAAGTAATATCTCTGTAAATTGTTCATAATAAACTCTCCACCACATCCTCCTTTATAAGCAAGGAATGTTATACGAGAGTTCATTTTTTTCAACCATGATTCTACCCATTGAACTGAGGGTATATCGTCCGGATCTGTTTGTGAAAACATATATAAATAATTATATCATACTATTATTACATTATTTATAATGACTGATTTTCCATCAAATACTTTTTGTGCCCTCCCGTGGGTACACTTATCAACAAGACCTAATGGTCACATGCGAGTATGCTGTACAGCAAATGCTAGTGGTGTACAAAATCCCAACTCTAATGATAAGATTGCTAGTGATATAGGAATATTAAAAACTGACGATGGTAAGCCTGCTAATCTTGCAAACACTACATTAGCAGAAGCATGGAATAATGAATACATGAGGGAAACTAGAAAGACTATGATGAGGGGAGAACAACCCCAATCGTGTATTAAATGTTTTAAAGAAGAGGCTGCGGGACATCAATCCAAAAGACAATGGGAAACTAGAAAGTGGATTAATAAACTTGGATTAGATTCTGTATTAGAAGGTTATGATGAAGAAACTGGAGAGGTTCCTCCTCAAATAAGATATGTAGATTTAAGACTCGGATCTAAGTGTCAGTTAGCATGTGTTATGTGTTCTCCTAATGACTCGTCTGGGTGGATCGTTGAACACAAGAAGATACACCCTAAGCTAAAGAACCGCAATCTTGAAAAGACTATGCGGTGGGAAAAGGAAACTGGTAAATTAGCTTGGACTGGTGGATCGTATGCTTGGCATAAAAAGAACCCTATGTTCTTTGATGAGTTATATGAACAAATTCCAACATTAAAACAATTGTATTGGGCGGGTGGTGAACCTCTTGTAATGAAAGAGCACTATGAACTATTACAACAAATTATCGATGATGGATATGCTTCTGGTATTGAAGTAAGATATAACTCTAACGGATTAGAATGGGACGATAACCTATTTGAGTTGTGGAGTCATTTTAAAGAAGTTATATTTCATTTCTCTATTGATGATACAGGGGATAGATTGCATTATATTAGATACCCCGCTACATTCGATCACCTTACGAGTCAGATGAAAAAGCTAGATGAATACCCCCACGGCAATCTTAGATTAACAACAGCATATACTGTACAACTATTAAATATATGGAGTGTACCTGATTTCGTTAAATGGAAAATGTCTAATGAATGGAAGCTATTAAATAAATGGCCGCAAGGTGGAGGAGTATTTGATTGTCATTTAGCTTATTGGCCCCCTCAGTTAAATTGTAAAGCACTTCCTAAAGACTTTAAGTTAAAAGTGAAAGAAAAGTTTGAAGAATTCTATCCGTGGATGGAAGATAATTGGAAACTATCAGGTGCCCCCACAAAAGAAGAGTTTGTTAATGATGAGTATTCTATTAAGAGACTACAAGGTTTAGTATCATTTATGATGGCTGAAGATTGGAGTGTAAGACTTCCTGAAACTGCTGAGTGGTGTTATAGAGTAGCTAATGAAAGGAACCTTCCATTCGAGAAGATATTTCCAGAATTAACTTGGTTGAAAACCTTTCTTCCAATAGATTTAATTAATGTTGATTAAAGGCCCAATGCTTTTCTTTGCACCACCAACACCATGAACAGGGAGTTGTATAGTTATTAGTATCTTCTGCATCACCTTCACATGACCTAGTCTCTGGGAATAGAGAATCCATGAGATCGTGCTGTATATAAATCCCTGCTACTTCTCGTTTATCTATGTTTCTAAACGGCTTATGCATAAGAGTAGCTTCATCAACAAGGTCGTCTCTTTCCTCTTCCCTAAACTCTGTAAAGTTATGCCCTTGCATTTCAGATAGCGGTGGATTAAGTGTTATAAAGTTAAATGATTGAGTGAGATTGTGTTCTGTTTGTAAGTCATGATATACATCATGCCAAGTTTCATCAGTAATCGGATTATCTGGACCCCCTGGAATAGGCTCATCTATTACTTCATGAGAAATAATAATAGTATCATCCATTAATTCATTTACCTTAGCAATAACTCTTTCTGAATGAGTGATGTTCCATGTTCGTGGATTGTCTTCTGGCCAGGCACGTCGCCATGTAACAGCTACAACTCTATTAGGAAGATTGTTATCTTTAATGGATTTACATAATAAGTATAGTCCGGCCGCTGAATCTAATCCGCCGGATACCCACACAAGTATGTTACCGCTTTCTGGAATTGTTATATTGATTGCCATATAAATAATAATAATGAATTGACTTTAACTTTATTTATATGAAAACATTCTGTCCTTTACCATGGAACTCAATAAATCTTCGTAATAATGGAGATTTACGCATTTGTTGCAACACTAATTCCTATTCCCCCCAACGCGGTATCATGAAACATGAAGATGGCACTCCGTATAATGCAGGGAAAGATGACTTTAACGAGGCGCGTAATGCAGAGATTTTAAAAGATGTTAGGTCTTCAATGCTTAAAGATGAATGGCATCCTGAGTGTGAAAGATGTCGTCAAGAAGAGATTAATGGTATTACATCAAGGCGCCAATACGAATCAGAAGACTGGGATATCACAAAAGAAAGGGCTATAGAGATTACTATGGAAGATGGTACTCTTGATGTTGAAGAACAACCGATTGAATTCTTTGATATTAGGTACGGTAATTTCTGTAATTTAAAATGTAGAATGTGTGGACCTACGGATTCCCATATGTGGTATTCTGACTTTGTTAAGGTTCATAATACTACATCATATAAAGATACCCACGATAGAATCGAATTAATTCAACTTCCTAACTCTACTAAATGGACCACAGATCAATATGACTGGTTTAAAAATGCTGACCATTATTGGGAACAGTTTGAAAAGTATTGCGTTAATGCTAAGAAGTTATACATTGTAGGGGGAGAGCCTCTTATTATACCTGAGCACCTTGAGAGTTTACAACGGTTAGTAGACTCTGGACGAGCACATGAAATAGAAATAGAATATAATACTAACTTGACTAATGTTACCCAGAAGTATCTTGACTTGTGGGAAAACTTTAAACAGATCCGAATAGGAGCTTCTGTAGATGGATATGGAGATGTCTTTGACTATCAAAGAACTCCTGCTAACTGGAAGTCTGTATACGCTAATATGAAGAAGCTAAATGATAATAGAAACATTAATTTAAAATGTTGGTTTACCTTTACTATTACACCATATAATGTATATCATCTGCCAGAGTTTATGAAGTGGAAATTAACTGAATCTGAATTAGATAGATTTAATCCTATTACTGGCCCGAGACCTACCGTAACACAACATATGTGTCACTCTCCAAAGTACTTTAATATTAAAGTTCTTCCTCAATATTTTAAAGATGAGATAGAAGAACATTATGACATTTATAAACAATGGGTAAAGTCTTCAGATTTTTCAGAAAAGGTTAAAAAGCATTTTATTTATGTTCTTGACTCTACTATTAAGTTTATGCAAAGTGAAGATTATTCAGAGGAATGGTTAGAGGAGTTTATATCAATGACTAATAAGTTAGATGAAGTAAGGGGACAGGATATTGTTGATATTGTACCGGAGTATGAGGAGTTATTTAGATAATGCACATCACATCTGAGAACTTAGATTGTTGTATTGTTACGCTATTCATTCATAACGTATGTAACTATAACTGTTCATATTGTTCTGATTTTCATAGGGACGGATCTCATCGGTGGCCTACAGACTGGGCCCCGTACATTGAATTGATAGATGAATTACAAGAAAGAAATAAGTATCTGTATGTAGAAGTTCTTGGGGGAGAGCCTACAGTATGGCCACAGTTTCAAGAGTTCGTTGATACTATATCAAGTGAGACGTGTTTTGTTGAGTACTCAACTAATGCATCTAGAACATTAAGATACTGGAAAAAGTTTAAAGCACAACGCGCCTTTGTATTCTTATCATGGCATTATGAAGAGGCTGATGATGACCACTTTTATGAAGTAGCAAAGATAATGCAGGATAAAGCGAGTGTGTCTATCCCCCTTATGATTGTCCCTGAGAACTTTGAAAGGGCAAAGGCAATGTATGAAAGATTACAAGGGTTGAGGGTTGAAGTTACCCCTAAGTTTACTAGATTAAATATACACGGTACAGAGTATCCTGACTACGGAATAGAACAAAGATGGTGGATCCAAAATAATAGTTATCATAACATGAAAGACTTTGGTATAGATTGGACTATTCCAAGGAATCTTCACTTTGATGGAGAGCCTATGAAGTTCATGGAGGTGTTAGATAAAAAGAAACATTTCTTTGAGGGTTACACTTGTACGGCTGGTATAAAAAGATTAATGGTAGAACCAGACGGTAATATTATTAGATGTACTAAAAGGGTAGGTGGATCGTTAGGAAATATATTAACTGGTGATTACGTTCTCCCTGATAATCCAATAGTATGTGATTTTAAAGCATGCCCTTGTAAATTAGATGCGGTGGTAGAAAAGTGGACATAAAATACGAAGATTTAACTATTAAAGATTTAGGTACTAGAAGGCAAAGACCTATGTATCAATCCGCCTTTCATCAATTTAGAAAGGATATGGGTACAAGTGATTATCCAGTGGATCCACATGCATATACTCAAACATTCCTTACTAAGATTGACGAGTGGATCCGAGGGCATAAGAGGGTGAAGTATATCGGATTAGATACATTCGATAGACGAGATGCTATATTAGGAACTACCCACCAATTAGATGAATTGCATCTTATTCATGGACAGCGTATATGTGTTTATAAGGGGGAATACAAATACCATAGACGTCTTACTAATTATAAAGTGAAAGAAATTAAATCATATAAAGAAATACAGCCAGGGAATGTATTTGTGGTATCTTATCCATCATGCATAACAACTGGATATCATGATGAAATGGATGAGCTATTAGACCACTGTGAACTTCATGGTGTTCCTGTTCATATAGATGGAGCATGGTTCGGACAAGTGCGAAACTTTGAATTTGATATTACCCATAATGCTATTAAAAGTGTAAGTGTGTCATTATCAAAAGCATTGGGAATGGGAAGTCAGAGGATAGGGATCCGTTATATGAAAACTGAAGACCTTCCAGATCCACCTGGACCAATTCAAATTATGAATGACTTTAATTATGCTAATGTATCTGATATGTGGATAGGTGTTAAGATGATGGAACACTTCGGCGTTGATATATGGTGGAGTAATTATGAAGAGTATTATACAAAGGTATGTAAAGACTTTGGCCTAACAGAAAGCAATTCATTCCATGTAGCTTGGGATAAAGAAGGACATCAAGCGGGGATTAGAACGGCATTACGCATGCTAATTGACGGTATCTATGATGAAAGGGGTACTGATAAGGGTTTAAATAAAGTAGAAATAGCGGATGCTATGCGTTCTGACTTTTCTTTTTCAATGTTAGACTTTGGCAAGCATCTACTTAATTTTGATGTTAAATACTTTATTAATCAGTTGGAAGATTATAGGTCGAATCCTAATAGAAAGGTTTCAGGATTAAAAGATAATAATTACTTTGTTAATATTGACCCCCATGATAATAAAAAATTAGAAAACTTTTTAAATAAGAGATTAGATTTAGAATTTAATTGGAATTTTGAATTTTTTCATTCAGGGGAACCTGTTGGTCTTCATACAGACTATACAATAGAACCTTGGGATAAAGAAACTTCTTGTGAAGTATTAGTAGGAGTTATTATACCGTTAGATTGGAATACTATGAAGACTCCGTATACAGTTAATTATAACAGAACAGTTGACATTCCAAGAAAGATGATGTATAAGGGAGGGGAGATGAGATACCTCGACAATAATGAGGTGTTCTCTTATAGGACATTGGGAGACTTTGATGATGAAGTTCTTCAATTTCAACCGAGAGATTGTGAGTATATAAACGAATACGCCGACTTAAAAATACACTCTGTATGTTCTTGGGAAATAGGCGCTATGATATTATTCGATACTAAGAGATGGCATTCCTCTTCTTGGTTTACGGAAAGTAAAACTATAGTAGAAAATTCTAGGGAGTATAAAGAAGCATTAGTTGGGTTTGGGAGTAGAGATGTTCCGCGCAATTAATCCAAGTACAAATGATTCATTCGATGTAGTATGGGACCTTGGGCGCCGATGTACTTACGCATGTACATATTGTGGACCACATCACTCCAATAAAACAAGCCCCCACACAAGTCTTGAGACTCTGATTAACACTATTGATGGAGTAGTTGAATATACTAATAAACTTAACGGTTATAGGAAAGAAGAGAAGGTAACATCACTAGCTTTTACGGGGGGAGAACCTACAGCTAATCCTGACTTTTTTAAATTTATAAAATATGTTAAGGAAAACTATAAACATCTTCATATTAATGTTACTACTAATGGGTGTTATTCTAAAAGAAAGAATCAAATGGTTATGGATAACTGTGATAATTGTACATTAAGTTATCATGCGGAAGCCACTGGAAGAGAAAAGGCTTTGGTATTAGATAATATTAAGGCAATGAGTGCTGCTAATTATAACTTTAAAGTTAATTTGATGTTCCATAAAGATTACTTTGATGAATGTATTCTTATAGCTGAATTACTAGATGAGCTCGAAGTTAATTATGTTCCTAGGGTTATTGGAGACTCTAATAATAAGTCAGACATTGAAGATGGAACGGCTCATGTATATGATGAAGAACAAATGCAATGGTTTAAAGACTATTGGAATAAGGATAATGAAACTACTTCCGAGGGTACTTGTGGTGATGGGGTATCAATAGGCAGACCATGTTGTAATAGAAAACCTATGGATCTGTTAATAGATGATGAATGGAAATCAGGAACATTTGTACCATCAACTAACTTTAAGGGGTGGAGTTGTATGGTTAATTGGGACTTCCTTTTTATTCATTCAGAGTTAGATGAGGTATGGCATCATCAAACGTGTCAGATTAACATGGATTCAGAGATAGGACCTATAGGGAAAGCCTCAGACTTCAAAAGTATTAATAAGGTTTTAACTAATAATCTTTCTTCCGGAACTATGCCAGTTATTAGATGTCCTAAAACATGGTGTGGTTGTGGATTATGTTCACCTAAGGCTTTAGATGATGATGTATTTACTAATATATTTACGGATAGGATAAAAGACTTAACACCATCATTACAAAAGTCTAAAGAGTTAAAAGGTATTAAGATAATGACGAGGCTTAGTTATGAATAATATTAACCCCAAGTTAATAACAGAAGCGTATGGATCCGCAGAAGTATTCCGAGTAGATGGGCTTGATATTCATTTAGACTCTCGCTATACTAATATCAGTGTTGATTTATCTGGGGGAGCAGATAGTGCTATACTGACATATCTTTTATTGGAAGAATTAAAAAGACGTAATCAAGAATGTATGGTGCATATCATTACTCATAGGCGGTGTTCTAAATCTAAACCTTGGCAAGGAATAATAGCAAAATCTGTTGCCTTTTGGTTCAAAGTAAGGTATAATAACATTAAGAGACATGTGAATTTTATTCCAGAGTCATTAGAAAGTGTTTCTATTGAAGGTGATAATAGAACGGTTGAAAATATAATCGTAGATGAATTTAGAGAACATATAATTGATGACTTTGATATTGATATGGGGTATAATGCTACTAGTCTAAACCCTCCTTTTCCAACAGAATTTGGAATGGATAATAGAGATAGAGATGATGTAGATGCTGGTGACTTATTAGATGAACATGATAAGATGTGTAATCCCCTTATGTTTACTAATAAGGCTTGGATTATTAAGCAGTATATTAATCATGATATACTAGACTTGTTACATCGTACTAGGTCATGTGAAGGCAGAATGAAAGAAGAGGAGTGGGATGGTATTATCCCTCCTGATTGTAATTATTGTTTTTGGTGTCAAGAAAGACATTGGGCAATGAAGGTGAATGGATTATGAAGAAACTGGGAATGAAGTTATCTGGTGGAGCTGACTCTGCCATTGTATATTATAATTTATGTAAAGATAATCCGGATGCAGAAATATACTGCCTTACTTTAGCCACGTCTGAAAAGCCTTATTATATTAAGTTAGCGAAGAGGGTAATCGAGCTAGTATATGATATGACGGGGGTAAGACCAGTCAAACATCTCACAATGTTTATTGAACATGATGCAGAAGAATATGTGAAGGGCCAAGAAGAAATGGCTGAAACTCTATTTAAAACATATCATTGTGAAGAGGTGTATTCAGGGATAACTTCCAATCCACCTATAGAGGAAATGAAAAACTATTTTTATCATAACCATCCTCAACTTGACTTGAGGGAAGTTCTCTTCCATATTGATAAGAGGGATAAAGACCGTGATATGATTTCAGGTCCTGAAATACCTCATGCTCCATTCGCTTTAAAACATAAACGTGATGTTGCTAAGGCATACGAAGAAGCGGGAGTTTTAGATTCACTATATCCTATAACAAATTCATGTGAAGATGTAGAAGAGGTTGATGAACATGGGTATCCTATTCATTGTGAACATTGTTTCTTCTGTGCAGAACGATGGTATGGGTTTGGACGAATAGTATGATATGGCCAAGCACTAATCAAATAGGCCGCCTACAATTAGAAGTAACTAATTATTGTAACGCTAAATGCCCCCAGTGTGAAAGAGCACATCTAGTCGACTTAAAAAAGATAGAAAACCCTTGGCCAGAAATAGCAGATTTTGATTTAGATTTAAATACTACATATATTCCTTTAGAGTTGTTTGAGAAAAGATTTAAAAAGGGGGAATGGGACCACCTTGAATATGTACACTTTTGTGGGAACGTAGATGAACCAGTAATTCATCCAGATATTATTCCTATAATAAAACACTTTCAAAAGGTTGTTCCAACAAGGAATCAATTAGTAGACGTATCTGTTAATGGAGGAGTTAGAGATGAAGCGTTTTGGACTGAATTGGGGCAGTTATCTGCGCGCTCTAATCAATTAAGAGTCATATGGGGTATTGACGGACTAGAGGATACTAATCATATGTATCGTGTTGGGGTAAGATGGGCCGTTCTTGAAAGAAACTTTAGGGCGTATATTAAAGCGGGCGGGCATGCTATATGGCAATTCATTGTATTCGATTGGAATAAACATCAAATCAAGCTTGCTAAGAAGCTGTGTGAAAAGGAAGGATTTAGTAAATTTGTAATTATGCAATCGGTGAGGGGAGATGACCCCGAAGAAATTACTGATGACATTATACCGGATGATTATGATCGTGCAAGAAATTAATTTAATACCAATGTGTAAAGCACTACCTGGTAACGGGGGAGATACTTTCCATCCTATATGGGGCAATCTATATGTTACCTCAAAAGGATATGTTACCCCTTGTTGTTGGTTTGGTACGCAGCAACATCTTACTGCATTATGGAAAAGGAGTGGCGTGGATCCAAAGACACATAATATATACCATTATAGTATGAAAGAAATAATTAATGGCCCTATGTTCGCGTACATTGAAAAGAATATGAATACATTAAAAGTATGTCAAGAAAAATGCGTGGAGGAAAACTTCGATGTTATTGTATGAAGAAATAAAACAAGTACATGTAGAACCCTCCCAGAAGTGTCAGGCGTCTTGCCCTATGTGTGATAGAAATAAAAACGGGGGAGAAGTTAATCAATATTTAACTAACGCTGATTTATCATTAGAAGATGTAAAGAAGATTTTCCCTAAACCTTTCGTGAAGCAATTACATAATATGTACTTTTGTGGTAATCATGGGGATCCAATATTCTGTCCAGAACTTTATGAAATATGTAAATGGTTAAAGGAAGTCAATCCTTCTATAAGTCTTTCTATTACTACTAATGGAGGGGCAAGGGGTGTTGCTTGGTGGACTAAAATAGCGAAAGTAGTTAATCAAGTTATATTCTCCGTCGATGGTTTAGAAGATACTAATCATTTGTATAGGCAGGGAGTAGCTTGGAAGAATGTAGAAGCTAATATGGAAGCCTTTTGTGATGCGGGAGGAAAGGCTATATGGACATTTCTTGTGTTCAGACATAATGAACATCAAGTAGAAGAGGCTAGGGGTTGGGCTAAAATGATTGGGGTGCAAGAGTTTATCGTTAAAAAGAGTGGTCGATATATATCAACGGCTACCCTTGAAAAGAAGAAAACTCATCAAGCAATTGACAGATGGGGAGTAGATACTAAGTTATTAGAGCAACCTATTTCTATAGGATATCAAAACAAAGCATCTTCTCAATATGATAATGTAGTTGCTAAGTTCGGATCAATGGATAATTATCTTGATGTAGCAAACATTAACTGTAAAGCTGTCCCTAAGAAAGAGATATATGTAAGCGCGGAAGGTTATGTTTTCCCTTGCTGTTGGACGGCAGGACAAATGTATAAGTGGTGGCACAAGCCTAAGGAGGCACAGATATGGGAACATATCGATAAATATAACATAAGTGCGAAGGAAGTACCTTTGCGTGAAATAATAAATAACTTTTTTAAATCAATAGAGGACACTTGGGAAATTGAAGGTTGCGCTAACGGACGGCTTAAAGTGTGTGCGTTAAAGTGTAATGAACAGTTCGACCCATTTTCAGCACAATGGACATAAACAGAATAAAATGGATGGCGACCGCAATGTTTGTTTGTGCGGGTATTTTAATATCATTAAACCTTCCCGAATCTAAATACGCATTCCCAATGTTTGCTATTGGACACGTGGTTATTCTTTATGCTTTTATTAAAGAAAAGGATACCCCTATGATAACACAAAATGCATTCTTTTTATGTATTGATTTCCTAGGCATATACAAATGGCTGATTTAAAATGGAGCAAATATGACTTTTCGAAAATACCATTTGATGATATCAAACATTTTGGAACGCGTTCGATGTTACACAGAGATACATTTACAGTATCTTGGTTACTCGGCCGCTATTGTAACTACAGATGTTCTTACTGTTGGCCGTATGCTCGGTCCGATAGGAAGGACCACAGACCACTTGAAGTGGTTAAGGGGACTATAGATGAAATCAAAAGACAGGCAAGAGATAGAGGATTTAAAAGCTTCCATTTCTCGCTCTCGGGCGGCGAACCAACCTTCCATCCTCAGTACCTTGATATTGTTCGGTATCTTAACAGTGATGTACGGAATTGCAATTTTCATTCACTCCACATGACCTCTAATTGCTCCCGGCCTATTAAATGGTTCGAGGAGTATTATGAAGCATCCAAGGATATGCACCGTGTATCTATTACAGCAAGCTATCACAGAGAACATGTTGATACCCCAAAGAAGGTAGAGGAGTTTGCTGATAAGTTAGAATTTTGTCAAGAACACGGAATACAAGTAACAGTTAATATGGTTATGGTTCCAGAATTCTTTGATAAGTTTTACGAAGAAGCATTATACTTTCATGAAAGAGGTATTAACGTAACCCTTAAACCACAATCGGATCCTACAGCATCTTTTATTGTATCTGGATATACAGATGATATGCTTAATAAACTTCATAATGGCATGCCCCAACGGGGATACGCATCTCTAAAAAGTAAAGTAACAAGACCAAAATATGATTGGGGAAAAGGTATCCACCAAAGTAATGAAAAGGTTCCTGCAAATTATGAGATAGAGCTTACAGACTCTAAAGGAAAGAAGTGGTATATAGACCAAGCAGAAAGATTCAATGCGTTTAACTTTAATGATTTTAAGGGGTGGGAATGTTCGTCTGGTTACAGATCTATCATTATACGCGAACCTGATGGGTCTATCAAGCGTTCATATTCATGTCACGACGAGCCATTAGGTACTATAGAAACCGGCTTTCAGTTGTTCGATGGCCCTAAAGTATGTATTACTGACGCTTGTGTATCTAGTGCTGACTCTAAAATACCAAAAAGGAAGATAGGAAACTCTATACCCCTATGGATGGTTTAACTGAACTTATAAATACGTTTGATAGACGTGAACTTCAACTTGAGGCTGCTAGGGTGGTTGCCTCTCATAAAGCGACAAACGGCTGGATTAAGAAATTTAAAGCCGATCATGACTCTGAGGAATTTTATAGAAATGCAATACGATGGTACGTTAATGAGTACGGAGGACTTCCTAGCGAAGTCGGACCCGGAACAGGAGTTACACTTCTTTACGTTTAAGTGGGGAGATAAATATGGATCCGAATATGTCAATAGACTCTATGGTAGTCTTCTTAGGCATTGTACTGTTCCTTTTTCTTTTAGTTGCATTACTGACGATAATAGAGGGATTAAAAAGGAAATACAGACCATAGATTATAATACGTTCGGCCCTGAGGGTTGGCGTAATTATCCCCAAGACAAGATATTCACACGAGAGAAACTCTGTGTAATGGCATTAGACCTTCCTGGCGTTAAGGCTTGGATTGATTTAGATGTTCTCATACATAATGATATAACAGAACTTGTTTCTCGTCCCCTCGAAAAGCCCACCTTTATTTTCAATCATTGGAACTCCCAAAAAGAACAAGCATACCGTTGGTTCGGAAAGGGATCCGATTGTCATATAAACTCATCTTTTGTTGCTTGGAGAGATGCTAAGTGGTTATATGATTATACAGATAAGAATAAAACAAAACTATTTTGGACTTATAAAAGTTTAGACAAATATCTATATTATCAACATTGGAGAACTGGTCGCCTTGACTATTGGGAAGAGGGTTTAGTAGATAATTACAACTTCTCGGATCCACCTTTCTTAGAGAGGGATACTAAAATAACTTTATTTAATACTTCTCACATTAAAGCTAATAATCTTGATATTCAGGCTTATGAATTACATGAGACAGAAGGTCAATGGCCTATGGACTATTGGAGAGATTATGACTGATGTAGATAATTGGATTATACAAGAGTTATTCGGATCCGATGCATCTGAACTCACTATAGTAGGCCCTGGTAAAAAACGTAATTTATTTTATCAGATGGATGGAATGTTCGATATCGAAATGGTAGATTATGATACGAAATGGAAGGATGATAATGACATTATAAATAAAGATATAGTGTTTGATGAGCACGAGCCGAGGGAGTTAATTGTTAACTACGCGGCAGAAAAGATGTGGCCCCTTGGAAGAATGTTTAAGGGAAGAGAGTTTATTCTCGTTGGAGACTCGGAACATCATAATGGTGATTGTAATCCAATAACATCATGTGCGCAACTTATCAAACAAAATGAATTGATTGAAGTATATGCGGAAGCTGTACTTCCCCGTTGGAAGGGAGAATACTTTATGGTACACGGATGCACTTAAAAACATACTCACAAATGCTTAAATGGTTTTATCATAATAATCCTGATAAAATAGACCGTTTTATAGAAAGCATATCCCCCAATCAAATAGACTGTAAACAATGGTTAGTCGATTCATTCGATAACGTTATTGTACCGTGCCAAGACTTTGAAGATAAACAGGAAATAAAGGTAGAGATTATTGGGGGATGGTTTGGCTTTCCTTTAATAGAAATGCTCGTCCAACGTTTTGGAGATAAGTTAGGGCGCATAAGTTTTTTTGAAATGGATCCGTTTGCTTGTAGAGTATTAGGCAGATATATTCAAATTATAGGGAGAGATAATCTTCCTCCTATTAATATACATAAGCAAGATTACTTTGAATATAAGAATGAACGAAGAGCTCATCTTGTAATTAATACATCTTGTGAACATATGCAAGATATGAAAATAATGAAAGAATATTATATTAAACCAGAGAGGACGTTAGTGGTAATGCAATCTAATGATAAAGACGATGAACCAGACCATATAAACTGTGTATCGTCTTGTGATGAATTAGCAGAACAAGGAGGGTTTGGAATATTATGGGGCGGATCAAAGACGTTGACCTCAGGAGCGAAATCAGATAATAATATGATGTGGTGGAACAGATTTATGGTAATGGGCAAATGGAAATAGTTAATGAGTTATTAGAGAATGGTTATTCTATTCGTCACAACCAAGAGTTAAATATGTCAGAGCTTGTTGACTTTTGTCAGCAAATAGGGAATACTGATGATGATGTGTTAGGACATATGCATTTTAATCCTAAAGATAATCCTGATATATCTAGAGTACGTGATAATGGGTTATTTGGTGTATCAGAATTAGAATGGCATTCTAATGGTACGTGTTGTCACTTAGATGAGTTCAAAGAAATTGTTGTATGTTTGTATTGTGTAGAAGAGTGTGTAGATACAACGTTAAGTGTTTTAAATCAAAGGGATGTGTTTAATAGCTTAACTACAAATGACAAAAATTATTGGCGTTCTATCGAGGTACAATTAAATCATAGTGGTAAACCTATGTTAGTGCCTGAAGAAGATAGAGAATATCATTATAGTGAAGAGTACGCAAACTTTGAACACACACATACTAATGAACGAATGTCTATAGTGGGAATCCACCCTATTACTAAAGAAGAGTTTTTATATTGGCAACCGCCGTTTATTACTAAAGCATGGAGAAATGGATTCAGATTAAATGTTGATGATATTAAAAAACAATTAAGAGAGTTAATGGAAAGCTCCATTCATAAAAAGGAATTCGTATTTAAAAAAGGAGACCTATTCTTTATGGATCAGCTATTAACACTACATAAAAGAAGTAAGGTAGTTAATCATAATAGAGAGTTATGGAGACTTGCTTTAGATTATGAGAATATAAAATGAAAATAGGATTAGAGTACACAGATAAAATCGCATTGACGGATGGCATAAGGTCTTTAACATATAAAGAGTTACACCATGAAATGAGATTGAATGCTGTTCGTATGGTTCAGGCTGGAATAGAACCTACACAACGGGTGTTGTATATCTGTGAAGATAGTGCTACCCTAAATGATGTTATATGGTTTTTATCTATTTGTGATTATGCTTCTGTTATAGCTCTCCACCGAGGATTATCAGAAGGAGAGGTATCATCTAGGATAAGACAAAGTCCCGTATCTGCTATTATCGATAAAAATGAAATAATACTAACGGGAGATGATGCTCCATTAGCACAACCAGGAGAGGTTTCTATTGTTTATTCTTCTGGTACTGTTCAACAGGATCCGAAAGCTATTCCTGTTTCTATGATGAATGATAAAGATAATCCAGGTTGGTGTTTTCATAATGCAGTATTCTTTAGAAAATTAACTATCAATGAACCAAGAATGATTAACTACGGATCGTTGTCTGTATCATATATTCAATCTACTATATTCGAGACATTATTAAATCATGGTACGCTATATGTATTAACAGATATGAAGAAGTGGACAGAAGTTGCGAATGAATTTAAACCTAATATTACCGCAACCTTTCCTATGCAATATGAAGATATAATGATTAATAACGAACCGCCAAATTATTCATTGGATGTTGTAGAGTGGTGTGGAGGAGCAGTTAATAAAGCAACGTTTAGAAAACTTAGAAAATTCTTTAACTTTAAAAACTTTGTAAACGCTTATGGTACGGCAGAGACTGGTTATATGACAATAAACATTACCGATGACGTTAATGAAGCAGAGTCATTAGGAACGCCAATTGAGTTTGATAATTTTGATGTTCGCCTTGCATTAGATAATGAGATTATAATTAAATCTAATAGTAGTGGAAATGAGTGGTATCATACTGGTGATGTTGCAAAGGTTGTTGATGGCAAGTGGTATTATGCTGGAAGAAAAGATGATAGGTTAATAACATATAAAGGAGCTAAAATATATCCAGGAGAAGTAGATACAATTGCTTCAGAGATTCCAGGGGTAGACCTTGCTTTTTGTTATAACATTCCAATCTCTAAGGTAGAGGGACAACCAGGATTAGTATACAGAGGAACCATTGAACCCCATGAACTAAATAAAGCGTTAAGAGAACAACTATCAAATTATAAACGACCAGTTAGAATATGTAAATTAAATGATGAGTTTTTTGATAGAAAGCTGAAGTTGTCTAGGTCAAAGCTTCATAAAATTTTAACGAGGGGAGACATTATTAATGAATATAGTTTTTAAAACTTCTGGGACCACCGGATCCCAGAGAGCAATTGAACAACCACAGAAGAAATTAAACGCCGCGGCAGAGGTTGCTTTAGATGTCCAGGGTATTAACGAACGATCCAGAATACTCACAGTGTGTAGAATGAGTCATGTAGGAGGAGCTTTAGCTCAAACACACCCTGGGCAATATGTGGGAGCAACTATCGATACTATACGATTTAATCCCTATACATTTCTCGATGATATTAAAGGATATACTCACACCCACCTTGTTCCCCAGCATATCAATATGTTATTGAAGATACATGGAAATGATTTAGGAAAGGTAGATTTAGAAGGAGTGTTTATTACTTGTGGATCTGATAGAGTATATAAAAGACATATTATGCCTTTCGTTAAAAGGGGAGCTACTTTTATGACTAATTGGGGTATGACTGAGGTTGGACCTATCGCTATTAATCACACATTCAGAAATATAGAAGAAGTTAATGATATTATTAATTGGGACGATAGTAATGGCGATACTCTATTAGGAACGAACATACATTGCGATATAGATATAGTGGATGGTGAGTTGTTAGTTAGGGGCGACATTTGTGTATATCCATTATGGATTAAGACTGGTGATTTGGTAGAAATGAGAGAAGGTAGGCTGATATATAAAGGTAGAAAATGGAGCAAATGCTCCGCGCTGTGGTTGAACCCGTATGAATTTTCGAAAATACCGGATGTATAAGCTAATACAACTTCCTGGTATACCTGAAGAATTATATTCTACTGATATTAATGTAATCAAAAAGAATGGTTCTTTGTGGGAAGGAACTGACCCAAGTTACAGTACATATAAATGTTCTAAGGAATTAGAAAAGTGGATTCAATCTCATTTCGATTGGCCAGTTAAAACAAGCTATCAACATATACATGGACAAATACCAACCCATGTCGACTTTGGTCGGAATGTATGCTATAATTATATTATCAATACTGGATCCAATGAAAGGGTTTATACTAGATGGTATAATGATGATGGGGTATGTATATCATGTTGCTGTCTCCCTAAATTGACATGGCACGAATTAGATGTTTCTATTCCACATAATGTAAGTTATGTAGATGGAAATAGATTAGCAATAACAGTACAGGACAAATAATGAATACTCAAATAATCACTCAACCTAAGTACATGTACACCTTTATTAATAGGTGTGGACAATTAGGATGGAGTAATAATAATACACTAAGGGCTATGAAATGGAAAGACCATACATTTTGGGGTACTTGGATTGATTATGACCTCGCCGCTCTTTCTGGAGTACAACACCTTCCTGAAATAGGAGACTATACTTACAGATTATTATTCAGGGGAGCTCAGCTTCCAGAATACAATAAGTATTTTAGTACTCCCTCACGATATCATTTTAACTCAATACCATTCTATGATCACATCATACCCCAGATGGCCCACTGTCCATCTCAAAGCGATTTTGTTATTACAACTAACATGATTAATGATTCATCTGGTCACATGCACCGTACCCACAGAGTAATGCAACTGTTGGCTAAGCAGGGGCTGGTTACTTTATTAAGAAATGAAATTTTATATAATACTATACAATCTGTGTGGACGTTAAACGTAGATTGTTATTTGGAGAAACGATATTATGCAAACATGGAACGAAGCCCGTTATTTGTTCATAACAGCTAATCCTGGTTCAGGGGGTCATAGACTAGGAAGATGGGTATCATCTCTCCCTAACGTCTATTGGTATAATACAAGGGCGAACTTATTAGAGGCTCCTATAGACGACCTCCCCGATTTCATTAAGGGACCACGAACAATATCAGACTTTCACTTTCAAAGAGAGATGGAAGATGGTAGATATGTTCCTGGTATAAGTGATAGAATATTTAATCATTGGCGCTCTTTTGGCGAGTGGAAAGAGATGTTTGATAATAGAATGCTAATGATTCATGATGTTGATGAAGAGTATCTACCTTGGGTTGTTCATCTGGATCCAGCTGTATTACATCATCTATTTCCAAGGTCTAAAATTATTAATATACAGAATATGAATGTTCAGCGGTATATGGAAACAACAGCGAAGTTCCCATACTATTATAAATTTAATGGACAAAAGCCTACGACATATGTTAAGAGATATACTGAAAAGCTAGAACAATTACATAAGACATTTCCAGACATGACGTTTGAGGACTATTGGCTGTATAGTAATGGGTACAGTGAGTGGACATTTAATATTAGAAAAGAATATGTTTCTAGTGTATACCAACAGTTAAGATGTAGAAGTATAATGCAACATGATAATGTATTGGACGTAACATTAGGTAATTATAAGGAACCAATTAAAGAGTTTTTAAATGTATGATTTATATTCAAAATTACTAGCTTATGGCAATAGGTTTCCGTTAAATGTATATACGGATCCAAGTAAAACATTACGCTCATTAAAAGAGTATGATGATTGTTGGCATCAGTATAATCCAAATAAAGATATTAAACGATATGGATTATCATTAATAAATCAAACAGGAACATTTGATAGCTCGGAGGATTTAGACTCTCTTAAAGGAGAGCATGAAATTGGTGAACTTCAAGAGCAATCATTTGATATTAAAACACCAGCTTATGGTATAGTGAAGGATACATTAGATGTATTCGATGGATGTCTTGTTCGTACCCACTTCTTAAAGCTCCCTCCATCTGGATACTTCCCCGACCACATTGATAATCAAAAGGATGTTATAGACTCTTTTAGATTATTAGTCCCTATACAAAACTGTAATCCACCTCATGGGTGGTTTATGTTAGAAGACAAACCCTTATATTGGGAACATGGACAAATGTACTTTCTTAATACATGTATGAGGCACACATTGTTTAATGCGTCTACTAATAAAGATATGATTATGTTAGTTCTTAATGTAAAACTAAACGAAGATAGTATTAATCGGGTTTTTTGGAATATGATGTAAAGTGTTTCTCTGTTTCATCCACTATCTTTTTTGCTAATTTATATGGCGTAAACACAAACCAAAAAGGAAATATACTATGAATAATCCCCGTGATGACTATCAACACAGCTAAAAAGTTGTAATATGAGGCGTATACTAGGTGTTTAAAGTACCCTGACTGTATATCCTTTAAATGATTTATCATACAGATATTTATAAGTATAAATAATATATATGAAAACAGAACTTATGGTAGGTCTATTAGCGACAAGTATGACACTTTCTGGGTGTTCTATGTTGGGAATGGAGTCTCTGACAACTAAAAATTTGACAAAGACTGGAGTGATGACTGTCGCAGCATATGCTACTGGCGGTGCAATACCAGCATTAGTAGTAGCTGGTTCAGGTATTGCGGTGGATGAAATAATGCCCGCTGATGATTCGGTTACTCAAATTGAAGAGGGGAATCAAGAACAAATGATAGCTTATATTGCAAATGCAGGTTTAGAGACAATCCTATATGGTGTTATAGGATTTTTATTATTCACAAGTGTTATAGGTCCTTGGGCAGCTCAGCGAAGGGGCAAGCGCAAGATGAAAGACGAATATCATAGAAAGAAATATGATGAAATGAAAGCAGAATTAAAAATAAGGAGACCCTCTGATGGAGATAATTAGTTATTTAATCTATGGTGTGGTAATCGGATCAGTTCTATTAGGATTCATTATACATCTATTTGATAAAAAGGTCAAGGTAACGTATAACTTTAAATATAAAGTAATGCCAACTGTACAACCGGTTCCTATTCCTACAAAGGGAAAGGGATTTTGGGGAGCACTTATGTTGTGGTTACTTGGTTCACGCCAGTGGCAATTAACTAAAGATTGGAAGTATGATATTAATGGTATTATGTATGTTATTCCAAAAGGATTTGTATTTGATGGAGCATCTATTCCTAAGTTTTTTAGAACATGGTTAAGTCCAGTTGGAGTATTGATGATGGGTGGATTAGTACACGATTACGCTTACAAGTATAAAACAATATTGAAGGCTAATAAGAAAGACACTATTGGTCCTATTACCCAAAAACATTCTGATCAGTTATTTAAAGACATTAACATTTCAGTAAACGGATTTAGGATTCTCAACTATATTGGCTATGCCGCGTTGAGACTTGGTGGATACTTTGCTTGGAGTGGCCACAGAAAACGTAATCTCCGATGGGAAGACTCGGTATAGATTATGGCTCTCTCAATAGATAAACTAGGTGTGTTAGTGGGAGTTGGAGCGGCGTTAGCAGCTTCTATCGGTAACTACTATGTTATGGGAGAAAAGATAAGTGTATTGTCTCAGGAAGTTGAAATCCTTCGATTTAAAGAGGGATATAATGATAATCATATAAAGAATGAGACCAGTGATAATAAAGCTGATATTGCCGCATTAACAACTGAATTAAGTAATCTTAAAATGGCAGCAATGGTGGCGTATGAAAATATGCCTGATAGTTCTGATTTAGAAGATCGAATAACATCATTAACCATTAGGGTAGAAACTTCTGGTATAGACAGAATAAGAGAAGAAGTAGAAGAGTTGACACAACAATTTGAAGAAAGAGTTGTGTTGGTGGACGAAATACTAGAATCAATAGAAGATCATATAGATGAGTCCAACTGATTTTAGCATGGATATAGCTGATTTGGTTACGCCATTCATTACTATGATGGTGGGTATCATTATAGCGATGTGGGTGAAAGACCTAGCTACTAAGATTGCAAAGGGATTAGCATTTAAAGCATTCGGGCCCTTTAAGGAGGGCGATAAGGCTATTATAGATGGCCATCATTGCGTTATAGTTAAAATAGGAATGACTATGACAGTGTTAGGGATACAAGCTGAAGATGATTATATGTGGAGATATGTTCCAAATGAGAAAATTGCTGGATTAAAATTAAGTAAGGTTATTATCAACGATAGTAAACTTTAATTATAAATACTACTGATAATAAACTTTTTTAGGATTTCCATGGAAAATCGAATAATTACAATAGAGAAACAACTGTCATCACTCGAGGCTTCTGTAAAGGGAATTCATTATGATATGCAAAGGGTGAGGAACACTAAGTCGGAATTACCTAGTTGGTTGAGAAATTCAGCCATCGCTATTCTGATGGCTATTTTTATGAATGTTATAGCTTCTGTGTGGTGGGCTTCTGGTATTACTAATACACAGGAAACACTTATACAAGCAGTAGCAGTTAACACAGAAGAGAGATATGAAGCCGCTGATAAATACCAAGCAATTATGATAGAACTAAATAAATTAACAGTATCATTAAGTCATATGACGGATCAGAATCAAGCGTTATTAGATGTGATACACAGATCAAATGGAGTAACCTTAGAACAATGAAATCACTAAAACAAATCCGCGAAGCTACCGGAGATAAAGAAGCTTACCAAGCGTTTTTTAAAAAGATGCTAAAGAAATTTAACGTAACAGAGCCAGACCAGTTGGATCCAAAGGACCGCAAAAAGTTTTATGATATGGTAGACGCTGGTTGGGAAGGAGATAACGAAAATGATTAGTTTTAAAGAAGCTATTGAGCTCGACGAGAACCTCCAGGGTATTTCGAAAGCCTTATCTAAATTAGCAACCAAGCCAGAGTATAAGAAGATTAGCAAGAACCTACTATCTTTATCTAAGAGGGCTGCTGAAGGAGGTAAGAAATCTGCAGTACAATTAAGTACTCAACTTCCTAAATTAGCACCTAAGGTTGATAAGAAGGCTGGTGCATCATTAGTTAAGATGGGTAAATTAGCTGCAACATACACACGATGAAAACTCTAAAACAACTTAGAGAACGTGTTGATTGCAGAACGAAAGAGTTCAAGAGTGCAATGAAACGTACTGAAGCTAGGAAATCAAAGAGAGAAACTTCTGAGATGGATGAGATTATGGCTCGAACAAACAGAGCTATTTTCGGTGAAGACTCAACAATGTCTGCATCAGGTTCTGATTCGACTGGGCCTATTGACATGCCTGATGTTAAGTTAGGAAAGGTTAAGAAACGGAAGAAGTACTAATGCAAACATTTAAAGAAAGAGTTAAAGCTTCACCTGCTACAAAAGCTAAATTAGGCAAGCCTTTAGGAAGAACCGATGCTGCAGACATGAAACGTGTAGTGAGAAACATTGTAAGTTCACTAGACCAACTCGCCTGGAAAATGGAAAATCAAATTATATTTGATAAGCCTATTGACTCTACAATCAAGAAAATTGACTCTTTAATTAAAGAAGCTAAACTACTAGAAAAAGAACTAAAGCAAACGCTGAAAGTTTAATGGAGTAGGCCATGAATATTGGTACTGCTGCTAAGAGTTACACATATCTAATACATGACGACCATGTAATATGTAATCCTCAAGATACTGATGTTCGATACGAAACAATTGATGCTGATACTGGTTCCAGTAATGTATTGGTTGGTGGCAATCGAACTCTTAGGGTTACAGATCCATCCGACTCCCATATCTATCAACTAAGTCCTGGTTCAGGATTAGACCCAGACTATTGTCCGGTATCTAACACAGCATCTGATGCTATCACACACGTAACATATATCAATGAAGGCTCCCCTAATGTCTATATCAATAATCTCAGCGTAGCTAGGGAATATGATCAGTATACATGCAGCTCTTATGTTTGGAATGCTGATGAAGACAATAAGGTACACATTAATGATATTGTTCTTGAACCAACCCTATTAAGGCTAAATTCTGCTGGGTCCATAATACAACCTCAAGTACCTGCAAGACCCCCGACTCCTGTTCCGTCTTTGCCAGAGTACGACAATGCTAAAACTCTTCAAACTCAACTTCTGGGCCAGATTATAAGTAATTCTACTGCAAGAGGCATGTTGTATAGAAAAGCAAAGTATGATGCTACAGGTGCCCCAATTGATTCGCCATATGTAAGAAACGTTATATACAATACTGCGCGTTCATATTGGTGGTATGAACAAACACAAAATGAACTAATACATGAAATAGATTCTGGTATTAGATGGGCCAAGGCTAATAGAAACGCTATTATGGCGGATCCGACTTTAATGTTAGGTCGCCTTCCTGATTATAATCATGATGCATGGGATGTTACTGGCTTTGATACAACCGTTTCTCCTCCAGCATTAACTCTGACATCCGTTCTAACCGGTAACAACGTCGAATTGGAATATGATCCGAATATAGTTGATGAACCTAATTGGAATTCATTAAATGATGCAGAGAAGTACTTTCAACTATACATTGATGGCGGCATTATAAACTCTGATACTGGTGGTAGGATTCATAATATAATACATGATGTAACAGGAATAAATGTTATAGAATGGAATAATTATGTAAGTAATGTTCTTGGTGTTATTCGAGCAGACTTAAATCACCAAGAAAACAAATGGGGGGATTTTGAACCAACAAAAGTGTATGTTAATGTTGTTAAACATATTAATAATGACACAACAGGTGCTGTATTCATAGCTAGTAGTGGTAATAATACAATGGACTTAGCTCGGGGTAATCCGCATCCTGGTGATGAACCTTATATGAGAAATGCATTTTTCCATGAAATGGGACACATGCTTAACCCTAATAACTGGAATCTGTTGGATGCCGCGGAACTAACTTCAGATAACAACTCTTTGGTACAAGTGTGTGGACAATTACACAATAAAGGATATCATACATTAGATGTTTATTATGGAGGCATGGCTGGATCGTATAGCACAGCACACTTGCAAGGTGAGTTTGCTTGTAGAACATTATCTCTAATGCTGAGCGTTCCTGGATTAACTTTTGAAAATGATATCTATCCTCAATTCAATGCAGCAGGATTAAAATTACGAGAATCCACGGTAAAGGATATTGACAAACAGATGTTCAATGCTGGCTTAACCCAACGAGACTATTCATCTAGACCTACTACATCAGGCCTATTATCTCCTGTAACATACAGAACTTAACGCTAACCTCTATAAATAGTTATATTATGGAGAGATTATGTCATTAGCTGATATCCAAGTTAAAAAATTCAAAGAAAAGATAAGACACATTGCGGAACGGTTTATAATCGATCCGGAAGTTATCTCTAGTGATATAAAAAAGATTGATGATAATATCAAAGATACGGTGAGCTCATTATTTTTTGTTACTACTGATAGTAATCAGGAAAATATGGATATGTTAGATTATCTTCCTGATAGTATTGTCTCCTTGGTTGATAAAGCGTTGGAGATTCTTCCTCATGATTGTTTACTAATACAGAATCCAGACTTCTATCTTCCTGTAGATACTGATTTAAAGTTAATTATGTCTACTAATGCTATAATGGGAAAATCCACTGCAGGTGATTATGATGAGAGCACTAAAACTCTAAGATTAAACTGGGACAGGGTAACTGACCATAAGAAGTATGTAACATCATTAATTGAGTCACCAACTGCCCACCCTACTATTGATAGTGGTGGAGGCATACAACTGTTGTCTACTTTGGTACATGAGTATGGACATCATATGTGGCATGAGATGGTCCGAATGGCAGATTATAAACAATATAGGTATAAGTATTCAGGCCTCCTTTTGATTGTTCCAAAGGTTGAAGAGGCATTCAAACTGTCAGGAGTGGCAGCACCACCGGTCGATCCACTCGCTCCACCAGTACTCACTGAGATACAAGAAAAAATGGATGCGGACCTCTACCACAATCTTTGGAAAGCTTTTCATGATGATATTCAAATAGAGTTCTCAGTAGTCGGTGCGAAGGACGGAGAGGACAATGATTTATATGATGATGATCAGAAAGTGTCTGAGGTAATGGCAAGAATGAGATCTGCTGCCTCCCTACGAAACTATTACAAAGACCTTGATGATATGTTCGATAGAGATTTTAATGTTCATGATATTATGTATCAAGAGTCTATAAATTTCTTTGATGCATTTATTTGGGGTTATGCTGCTGACGTACGGAGGTACAAATAATGGCTTATCAATCTGCAAACAATCCTCAATTTAAACCTCCTATATTAGATAATTTACTTCCTCGCGGACGGCATCATACACATGCGCATCTTAGAAATGACGTTATCAATGAACTGCAGTCACTTAATTGGAGTGCTACTAACGATGGTAAATTAACTCCTACTCAATTCTTCGATGATTTTTGGCAGCCTGTGAGGCTCCAAGAGATTGATGAGGGCTTAGCTAATCACAGGGGGTTCATGCCCCAAGTTAGGAATACAATATTAACGGATACACACATAAATCCTTTTCAAAATGGCCATTCTAATCAAACCACATTTGAACAAATGGCCCAGGATAATTTGGGGTTGGCATCGCATGCTGTTGAAACTGCACGATTACAGGACGAGGAGATCACTCGTCTTGAAAACTCATTTAGCGCTACTGTCGATCAATTTCATCCAATAGTCAATGGTGTTAGAACTACATGTGGTTCTGGACAAGACTTGATAAATATTTTGCAGGCGCGAGGTTCTAGCACACAACATATTAACCCAACAAATTACTATAGTTGGAGTATTAATTTTAACGGTAGGGCAAATTCAAATGATGGGATATGCAGACAGATTAAAGTAATGCCATCAGGCAATTCGTTTACTATTTTTACTATAGCATTTGAGTACTCGTATCGATACGCTGAAATGATTGTAGATCCCCTGTTATTAACATCATCTCAAGTTATCGATTTGATACTAGATGATATTGACAACATAGGGGGTAGTGTAGACTGGGGTGAAATCCTGCAGACTTTTCAAAGATGCAATGCCAACATGAGGGACCTTCCTATTCTAGCTGTTGATCAATATCAAGAAAGTGCAGGTATGTATGCAGCTGATCAAGGGCGGGCATCTGTCTTTGGTGTCGTAAGCCAACCCGCCTATTCTATTTCAGCTATTGTACATAATCTGACCCCAGGAGCACATCGGCCTAAATTATTCCCCTTTTCCCGTCATACGCATGGTTTTTTTAATTTTCATACATTTGTGCATGAGGTGATTGGTCATGCTGGTAGTGGAACTATTGAATCTACCGGACAAGAGCAAATATGGTCGAAGACGTCGATAGCAAATAATAACCATTGGATAACAGTAGCAGAGACCTTTTTTGGTAAAACATATATTATGGGAACGTGGATGAATACACCAACACAGAACATACTATACCCGAATGGAACGTCCCAGTCACTAGATAAATGGTATTTTCATTTAGCGAGCTTACGTATGGGCATGGTGGCAGGCGTCTATACAGTGGATAACATGTTGGAAGAGTTTTTATGTAGAGTATTGGGTATGCTTATAATCAATAGAGGTGCAACATTTGCTGATAATATACTTCCAGAAATAAATAGGAAATTAAGTGCTAATCGTCCTAACAAAATTATCGATAGAGGATTTGGCCACTTAGTTGATGCTCAGCTGAAAAAATCTGGATTGAAAAATCGAGGTGCATACTATGCAACCAATCAGCATGGTGCTCTATTAGATATGCCTAACTCAGAAGATGTTGAACTATTAATGGCAAGGGCTGCATTAGGAACAACGAGCTCCACTAAAAGTGAAGTGGCATGGGCCATACAAATAAAACAAGAACAAGATGCTGGTGGGGATAACTATAATGTCTAATCCAGTTAATCCAAGTACAAATGTAAACCAAGCATTAATTGCTTATGGCACCCAACAAAGATTAGAAGACTTAAATGATACTCAAAGAGCAATCGTTCACTCTGTAATCCGCGAAGTACATGGTCCTCAGAATGAATATGTAATTGCTATTGAGGAGCCAACGTTAAAGGACTATATTGAAAAGCGTATAGACCTATACAATGAAGGGGGTTATGGCTCAGAAAATAAACTAGTTGAATTACAACCAGCAAATAGATGGTCAGAAGCCTCTGTTAAGGATACTCCAAATTTCAACAACGTGATAGCATTTGATGCTGCTATCTTAGGTACAGATTCTAAAATAGATGGGTTACCTATACTCCATATTGATACACAAGAAGCCTTAAACTCATTCTTGGGTGGTGATTATATGGAGACCGTTGAGGGCGAACTAAAAGTAAGATGGTCAGATTTGGATAGGGTTTTCTGTGGCATTTCAATACATGTTGAAATGAGTGATATCCCTTATCTAGCTAATGTGGGTATTAAGCAAGGAAACATATACATCTTCCACCCCCACGTAAATAAACTTTGGGACATACTAGCTTCGTCTGAACCAGCAATCTATAGATTTACAAAAACAGCTGAGTTCCAAACTAAACCTTTATCAGAAATTGAGTATGATAATATATTAACTAATGGCAATTCTAATCGCAAACTAATCGCTGATATAACCGCTCAAACTTTAAGAAACAAATTAGTAAATGTTAACAATCTTGAGTCGCTGACAAACCCTCAACAACCAAGCCAGGTTGCTAAAGAGATATTAACTAAGAACCTTGAAATGATTGATATTACATCCGCCGCCGACAAGTTCTCTCAGGGAGTTGATCATAAGTTATGGCGTGTTATGGATCCACGTTACCTTGATTGGGCTGAAGATACTAAAATGGGAACGGTTGATGTTGAAGAGTACTCTAGGTTCGATACCATACACAAGTTGTTTCTTCAATCTGACTATGACATGGCTGTTGAGATGAGAGAGCTGTTTTTAAAACCCGGTGTTGTTGAAAATTCAATTCTAGCTGGGCCCATTGATAATACTCCTGACGCGATTCGTGATTATTTATCAGATGGTAATTTAGCTGAGTTTATGAGGAATTTAGACAGTTTGGCAAGTCCAATGGAGGTTATGGACACCATCAAAGATAATGCATCTCAATTTGCTCTTGGCTCGTCAGTAGGTGATGACCATCTATACGAGAAATTGGTGAATCGATTAGGGAATACTTCTATAGAAGATACAGAATATATAATCTTTGGTGATAAAGATAAAATATTGTGGAAAAAATATGCCAACCAAAAAATCTACGTACCATCAAACATCGCAAACTTTTCGCGAATCGAATTTACAGCACACTATGATCCGGATCTCGGAAGAATGTTTGATTTCGGCTTTATTAAGAAACGATCACTAGAGTTTCACTGGGAATCTGATATTACCAGGGAACAGATGGTGGCTAGAGAAAGGCATGCTGTCATGCAGCTGGAATACCATCTATATACTAGAGTGCTTAAAGATTATAGTGGATTACTGTCATCTCAATTATATTCAGATGGTGTATTTGCACGTCAAAGATTCTTCGATTACATGTGGGCGTCCGGAAAGTTTGATGAAATGGATGCTACTGTATTTCGATCAGACTTCATTCATGATAACCACGAGATTACTACTATTAATCAACTAGTGGATGATGCTTATACTGCAGGTGCTATAGCTAGCTCATTTTCATCATATCGCGATGGTGTTGGTGATATTGAATTAACTAATGGATTGATAGGGAAAGTAGTTGAAGGTGCAAGCATTGTAGAGGACGCTGCTGGGAATCCCACTAGAATTAATGGCGCCGAACTGAAAAAGAGATATCTCACAACAGGAAGCATATTTGCAAATGGTAAACGACTAGCTTATGTGAATGCTAGTATGGCTAAGCGTGGTAAAGATGATCCCGCGTTTCTTTCTAGTTTTGACTACGCCGACGCTGATGGAGAACCACATGTCTTCGTACTACAAGACTCTATTAGGCCTCATGTAAAATTATCTCCACGAGAATATGTCCATAGAAGATTTAATGATGACCTCATGATTATTACCGCGGCACAAAAAGCTGAGGATTTTCTTGATACTCTTTCTGACGAAGAAAAAAACAAAGCTTCATTTTTTGACAAAATAAACGAGGAGTTGCTTCTACTAACTGTGGAAGAATTAAAGGAGCATCCACACTGGAGCTACTACTACAACCAGACGATTGCAGATATTAACTTAGGAGTAACAGAAAGAACATCTAAAACCCAACTAGAGCAAATGGGAATTCGTGTGATGGAGAAAGTAACCGAACTTGATTCAGATCGAGTAATTTACTTTGATGTTGATCATTGGATATACGCTCAAGATGATTACGAGCAAAGAATGAGTGATAGGAAAAAAGGGGCTGGTGCATCAATAACATATGAGATTATGGATAGGGGTACATCTCATGAGAAGCTTGTTATTTCTAGTATTATGGTGGGAAATTCACCTGACAAGAGGTTGCAAGGTAAGGGTATATTCCTTTTAGAAATGCTAGCTAAGGTAGAAGGCCATATCATGAAGATTGATACAGGCTCCTTAACTCCTGATGGAGCAGCACTTTTTGCTGGCTGGATTAGTCATATCAAGAAACATAATAGATGGCATGAGTTTCCTTGGTTTAGTAGTGGAGCTCAAATAAGACAATTAGGAATTGCGATTGACGGGACAGGCAGTAACGTGCCGCGAGGTGCAATTTATAATAATGTTAATATGGCTACACTTGATTTTCAAATTCACCCGTTGGCCACATATATCCCGATGTCTGAATGGAGAAAACAAATCATGACATATGACACTCCATATTATGGAGTAAGAGCCCTTCCGATGGATGATTGGCAACTAAATCCTGACACCAACAACACTTATGCCTTGCCTGGTGATTACCAACCTCGGCGATATGGTATGCCTCTTAATCCTGTAAAAATGGAACAAAAAAACGCGTTAAGATTACTTGACTCTATACCGCTTACAGTATGGAAGACGTCTGATTATGTGGGATTAGATGAAATATCTTGGGAGTCTGATGATGGGATAGAGTCACATAGACCTTATCATCAAAAAGCTGCAATCATTCATATGGTTATGGACGTTTATCGTTTCTCTGTTGACCAGGATGCTTTCGGGAAAATTGAAGTCGACCTTGCAGAGTGGCAAGGTAATAATAGACTACAGTGGATCCATGTAACAGGAGGTAGTTTCCAAGATAATGCTAGTATTAATAAAGCCACTGAGTTGCCGATCCCCGAAACTGTTAGAGCATTTCTGAAAAATAAACGTATAATTGTTAATCCTATTCCACTCAAGACTAGAGCATTAATTCCAATTACAGAGAAAGTAGTCAATCAAAGATCCGGGTTAGTAGTAGGAAAAGACAAAGTTTATCTTCCCCTTGGCATGACAAGTATGGGAAGAAACTGGGTATATTTAAACGAGTGTGGAATCACAGCTTGGCATCTTCAAAATGTGGAATTCACGTTAACAGCAAATCAATCAGCCCTAGCAGAAATAAGAGAACATCTTCTAGTACAAAAGGAAACAAAACATCAAGGAAATTTTGCTCTAAACGAGTTAATATCCTATATTGACTATAATCAAGATGTTGTTATACAAGAACGAAACACTCCATTGCCAGATGTAACAAGACAGCTGATATCGGATAGAATTAGAGTGCCTGAAACGCGAATAGACTTTACTAATAAGAATGTAATTGGATTCGCTGACTTGATGACATTAGGTAATAGAAACATTTGGCTTGGAGACAACTCCGACATCCACACAAAATTTCCTAATGATAACCGTCCAAAATATACACCAGAAGAAATACTAGCTGCTTGGATACTTAGGGCGGGTGCAATTGAGATGCCAAATATTAAAGCGTATCAACAACCTGCATGGGGTAGGTCAGTAAAAACTACTGCAACCCATGAAGAGCTTATTGAACTTTCTAAAAAATTAGTGGAAGTAAGACAGCTAGGACAGCCCCAGCTTAATCCAGATTCAGGAGATGTGTTTGAGGCTAGAAGTGAGTTGGATTTAATTGTTAACAGAGACTATGAACAAAGAAAAGCGTATGATGATTTATTCAGTGTAATAAGTGATGCTGATATCATGGCTAGAATTGACAATTCACTATACATTACTCAACATCCAATGTATATTATGAAAGTCAATGATGCTCCATTCGGAATAAACCCTAAATTGGATCCTGGTAATCATGTATCAGTAGCTGTTATTCATCCAAATGATGATTTCGAAGCTAAACGAATGAAACATTGGATTACCCACTTCGGTCAAGCAATAACGGTATACCAGCTTCCCGCAGGAACAGCAATCTTTAACCCTGGTTGGGCTTCATATACATTCGAGCTGGAAATTATAGTGTCATCTGATACTCTATCAAGGGCGCATGCTATCCCGATGGCACATTTCGCTGATATAAATGGGTGGAGAAGTTCAAGACTGCATGAACAAGGATGGTACTTATCACAAGATACTAATAGAACGATAGCAAATAATGATCAAATAGGCCTAATACATTCGCAAGCAGCAGCATTGATATTATTCTATAAAACTCAGCAAACCCTAGATAATCTCTTAATAGTAATGGGTGGTGATGATTTCTACCGAGTAGACTTAGTAAAAGAATTAGAAGCTCCAGACAGTTCACGTTTTAACATTGTTGAACTAACCAATGCGAAGAAAATATTGGATGCGCGTAACGTTGCATGGGATGGAATACTCGAGGGTGAATATTGGGTTCATCAACCGAAATCATTTAGAAATTCAGTTGGCGAATTCTCTAACTGGATAAGTGGTAAAGCCTGGTTAGCAAGTAATTGGGTACAACATAGTATACCTGGAATGAGAGCTACCGCCCATAATGTAATTAATAAATCTGCACGGGGGCTAGCTAAAGGTGGTATAGCAATTGAAGCGTTAGCAGCTGTTTGGTTTATGGAGGACTACTACCTTGAACATGGAGGTGGTGAGGTATCACCTGGTAATCAACCTAAGGCTGTGCGAACTTTACCCGGTGGTGAAGTTTGGTCTAATGTAGTACAAGCAACTGCTGATGAGCTTACTACAACACCTGATAGAGCAAGTGAATTCCGCAGATATGCAAGGAAAAGAATATACGAATCATCTATGTCAGATCCAGAGAAGGAATCCACGTGGGAATATATTATTAATCATTGGTGGTGGGATAAGTATGAGTGGATTATGTTAGAAGATTTAGGTACTGATGAATGGGAAGATGCTTATCTTGCAAATGAAAAGTTCGGCGTAACTCCAATTGAAAGGGAGTGGTGGGGTGATCAAACAGACGCAACTGAGAACCCTAGGAAACCAGGTGCGAGGGCTGGTTATGGGGCTGATTACTCATACACACAAGATTACACTGAGTCAGGTATGGATTTCCCAGAGAGATTATGGACATTAGGACACAACTCTATTAGTATTGTATCGACAACATTTCAAGGAATTATAGAATCTATAGCTATTTCTGGTGGTGGAATTGACCATGAATTTGAATTGGGGATATCTGATTGGCTTCAAGGATGGCATGTATCAGATATCTTTATAAACGCTATTAACTGGATTGGAAATTCAGGTGAAGGAGGTGTAGAGGTTAGACCTACATTCGGTGCTGCCCTTTCATCAATATTTAATAGTCTTACTGCTGAAGAACAAGCTGAAGCGATGGCTCAATGGACTGCACGAGTGGAAAATTATGAACCAATGCAGATTGGATATACGTTTGAGTTAGATAACCCAGTGGGCCCCGTGCAACCCGTAACAGTACTTATTGTTCCAACATACGACTAAGGATGCTAATATGATTATCGAAATCCCTGAAAAAATTACTTTTTGTGAGTTCGCTGGACACAAGCATACTATCAAGGATGATAGTTTCTTAATAGTAGATATGTTAGCAAACTACATAGTGGAACATCAACGTCTGTGGTATGGTGCATTGCAAGATCAAGGGACAACCAACTTAACCATGAGAATGAATTGTAGATGGATGGCTCTATCAATCTATCAGTATACATCTCATTATGACTTTTCTGATTCAAAACATGAAGGGAGAGTTAAAAAAATTCTCGATTGGCACCAGATGGATAAGACCTCTACTTATTACAATCAATGTGTAGACGTATCCAGCGTGTCTGAAGTAGGAGTAAAGCTAGCTGCTATACTGGTATCATTATACTTTGATGATCCAAAATCGACAGGGTGGAATGATTTATCAGATTATGGTATTGGTGGATATATGTATGAACGAGCAGCCGCTGTAATAACAAAGGGCACTTGGTATGAAATGACCTTTACATGTAATCCAGCATCTGTTCTAACTGATTATAATGATTATAGTATATATGACGCCCCAAGGTTCCCATATCAACACTCATTGTATGAAGTATATCTTCATCAGGCAGTAGACTTATTAGTTGATAATATTAATTGGAAAGTGTTAACACCTGATGATATGAGAACGTATTATAAATTCGGATACACTGACGTAACTGATTTATTTATTCCTGTAATTGAAAATACTTTACAATTTAAGATGGGTGACAAGTATGGCATTATGGAACATATGTTTAACAGATTACCAGCTGATGGCTCTTTAACTCCGACCTCTGTTTTTAGAAGCATGCAGGGAGATTATGTAATGTTGATGGACTCTGATACAATAACAATACCAGACCATATCCATTCTCATGTCATGATGCACATGAAGGCTTCCCTGAAGATAAGCATAAGGAAATCAGAGGCTGATCCAAAAGAATTATTGGATGTAGTGTTTCCTTATATGTTAGAAAATTTAGGAAATAAGGAGGTTGGATTATATTTTTATGCAATCGCTAGCCAAGATAGAGGAGAACAACTACAACTGCAGATTACTCCCGCGGGAGGCCAGATACGTCAACATAATATTCCGATGAACTGGGATAATGCATCTTGGCACTTGATAGGAGTAGATGATAAACTGATTGTACTGGATCCAAATACATTTCGTTTATCTATGAGGGGAGCAACACACAACTTGATTACCTTAGGATATTTCGGACCAAATAGTCAGGATATCATAGACAAAATAGATTCTGATAATAAACTTGACTTGATTGTTACAGAAGCTGGAAAAGACCCATTAACAGAATATCATACTAAGTATGAAGTTGATCACACAGAAGCGTTTTTATATGATAGAGTTAAGCGCAATATCGATCCAATAAATAGAACAGGAAAGTATTGGTATGAGATGATGAATGTTCCTGCAATCAATCCAACCGGATTTGCCTTACTTGGTGGTGTGGCACAGGACGCAGAACGATCTATAAATATTGCTGTTGGAGGATTCTATACTTATGAAGGAGAAAAATTCCTTGAAGCACTTGTCCATGAAATTGGTGGTCATTTTATTAACGACCCTGATGATGCCACAAGCATTTGGGGCACCCACAATATCGAAATATAATATGGCACATTCTACAAACATTAATTATTTAGAGCAACAAGCATTAGGAGAAAAGTATAATCCTGTATCTATGCATAATGCTATCACACAGTTTTGGAAGAACTCGCGAAATCATTTAAATGATAAGATTACAGTAAGGGTGGATCTCCCTTGGTGGCAAGATTTAGAAATGAAAGAGAGGGAATGGCAAGACATTAAAAAGCAGATACAAACCTACAATCCGGAAGGTATTGGTTATATTATGTTAGCTTCTCAACGGTTTGAATTTATTGTACCAATGACTGATTTAATCGAAGAACATCTGAACAAATGGTATCCAGGACACAACGCCTCAAATGATGGTTTGCGTCACTTTGCTATGGCAATATATTTAGAAGAACGGTTTGGTGTTGCTGTAACTGAAGGCACTGGTATTCTTGTAGAGGTAGCTGGTTTATTGCATCACGGGATGGTGTCAGCTATGGGTTTTACAGGAACGACTGGATTCTCAGCTGATGACCTAGCAGCAAACTTTGCTGGATATATGGGATATTCTGCTTCTGAAGCATATGAACATGGAATATTTTTACACACTGAAGAAGAGAACTTTGGTATTGGTCAGGGTAAATGGAAGGCTGTTGGAGATAAGATAAAGAAGCTAAAATCGAGTAATAACCAATATAAGATGAAACTTACTGGGGAAGCTATCGATGTTATATTAGCCGCATTCAAACTTCCTAAAAGCGACCAGCTGACTGGAGATACAGATACATCAGTAGTTACATATGGTCCAACATATGAGACTCATGAAATCACAATTGGAGAATTTACAAGAGAAGTGGCTGGACTCGATGATTTGGATAGTTACAACCAATCATACTTTAAAAATGAATTCATGTCCAGATGCTTTGCCATACTTGTATTGAATAGAGGAATGTCTTTCCTTGATATCTATGCAAAAATGAAAGCAAGGTATCCAGGATTTTTACTATCAGATAATGTTGTTAATAAGTTCGAAGCTGAATTTTGTCGTATTCTTAAAAGAACACCTAAGGTTATTGACACTCATCCACAATCTACATCCGTATACAATGCTGGATTAACCAGTGGGCAAGCTGAGTATATAGCTAGACTTGAAGGAACGTCAAAAGGCCTTATAGTACAGGATGATGTAAGATATATACTCGACCTTACTTACTCCAGGTTAGTTATAAAGGTCCCTCACTTTGGTACTTTAGGAGCGCAGGCAGGATATACTAAATACTTAACATGGTGGATCGATCGTGTCATTGATTGTGAAAGCACATTCACTAAAGCTACTAATAGTGAGTCGAGCGCGTATAGTTATAATCAGTTTACTGTACCGGCTGTTCCAACAGCATTTAATAGATATAAAAATGCGCATAATGATGTTAAGGGATCATACAACTTACCTGCATGGGTTAATATACCTTATCCAAAGTCAGAAGATATTACAAAAGCAGAACAGAGAGCTATCCTTGATAATTTAACATATGACCAAGAAGCAGCATTATCTTTAGCTAATACTATAGCAGGACTAGGACGCAATGATGATATAATGACAATAGCTCAAGCTGATTCAATAGATGCGCTTAGGGTTATTGCAGCAGCAAAACGTTTGTATATTGTGGGTCATATGCAAGGTACGTGGGATGCTCAAGGCAAAATTACATTACCAGGGCATACAGCAGAAGACGTGCGAAATGTAATTAAGAATATGGCTGCAAAGATGACAGTGCAGAGTTTAAATTCATATAAATAACACTATAGAAATAGGAATAACATATGGCAACTATAACAAATAGGGTGGGACTCGCAGAACATGCATTAAGAGAGCTCGGTGCGCCCGTAATCGAAATCAATGTAGATGAGGACCAAGTCGAGGATAGAATCGATGATGCTTTACAATATTATCAAGAATATCATGCAGATGCTGTATTTAGAGTATACCTTAAACACCAACTAGTAGCAGATGATATAGCTAATTCATACATCACTATTCCAGATGGTGTAACTTCTGTCGTACGTTTATTAGACTTGAAGTCGGGTTCTTCTGAAGCACTATTTAACGTTGAGTATCAAATGAGACTCTCTGATATGATGAGTTTTTCAACATCATCTAAGAACCTACAGGTGTATGACCAAAGAATGTCTCATCTAGCTTTAATGGACAACAGATTAAACTCAACCGAATTATTAAGATTTAATCGTCATATGAATAGACTTCATGTTGATGAGGGATTTAAATCACTTGCTGTTGGTGATTGGATATGTATAGAGGCTTATCAGATAGTAGACCCAAGTACATATACTGATGTATATAATGACATGTTCTTGAAGAGGTATGTTACAGCTCTAATCAAAAAACAATGGGGACAAAACCTAATTAAATTTGAAGGTGTTCAACTTCCTGGTGGTGTTACAATCAACGGCCGTCAAATTTATGAAGATGCAGTAGAAGAAATTAGGTTAATTGAAGAAAACATGCAATTAGCTTGGCAGCTACCTGATGATTTCTTAATGGGATAAATTAATGGCAACAAATGTCTACTTTAACGGTGCGGTAAAATCAGAACAAAATATGTATGAGGATTTAATCATAGAGTCTATCTCTATGTACGGTCAAGACGTGTTTTACATTCCTAGGGTTAGTATATCAGATGACCAAATACTAAATGAAGAGTATTCTAAGTTTGAAGATGCTTGGCAGGTGGAGATGTACATTGAAAATGTTGATAGCTTCGAGGGTGATGGAGATTTACTTTCAAAGTTTGGTTTAGAGATAAGAGACCAAGCAACGTTTATTGTAGCTAAATCTCGTTGGGAACGTCAGATTGGTACTAACCTAACAACACAAAGGCCAATGGAAGGAGATCTAATTTATCTTCCTATGTCTAAGTCATTATTTGAAATTAAATTTGTTGAACACGAACAACCGTTCTATCAACTACAAAACCTTCCAGTTTACAAGCTACAAGCAGAACTATTTGAATATAGTGATGAAGCACTTGATACTGGAATTGACGAAATAGATTCAATCGAACGTCGCTTTGCTACAATTTACACATACACATTAGGTAGTGGTTCAGGAGACTTCATAATTGGTGAAACAGTTACACAGTGGACTGGCTCGAATGATGGGTCTTCAGACCCAATCAATATTGAAGGAGAGGTAGCGAACTGGGAATCGTCTGGAACGACCACGGGCCAAATTGCCATGGTAGCTCATGTGACATCAGATGATAAGTTTAGACAGTTTTACGTCAGCTCAGATAGCAATAAACGTGTTGTAGGAACAGAATCCGGAGCAGTATACGACGTTGTAACAGTTGTAACAGTAGCTACTGACGGATTGAACGAGAACGATGCAGACAACGCTATATTTGAAACAGAAGCTGATTCAATAATAGACTTTACAGAAGATAATCCATTCGGAATGCCATAATGTTTACTACACACTACTACAATTCAAGCGTGAGACGAATGGTCTCAGTATTCGGATCCTTGTTTAATGATATTCAAGTCGTAAAGACTGATTCATCAGGAAAGGTTCTACAAAGTATTAAAGTACCATTGGCATATGGTCCAAGACAAAAGTTCATAGCTAGGACTCGTAAACTAAATGATCCGAAGATGGCTATAAAGTTGCCTCGTCTATCATTTGAAATAACTGACATGACATATGATGGTGCTGCTCGTTTAAATAAGAATAAGAAACTAAGTGCTGTAGTAACCGGAGATAACACGGTAAGACAAACATTAACAAGCCCTTCTGTTTATAAAGTTGGGTTTGAGTTAAACATACTTGCTAAGTCGCAAGATGATGCGCTACAAATACTAGAACAAATTTTACCTATATTCCAACCAGATTATACAGTTACTATTACAGACATCCCTGACATGGGAATTAAATCTGATGTTCCTATTGTACTAACTGGTGTTAGCTTGAATGATGACTATGAAGGTGACTTCTTATCGAGAAGAACTGTCATATACACTCTCGCATTTGAAACGAGAATTAAATTCTATAGGGGTATTGCTAATGCTGAAATCATTCGTGATACAGAAGTATATTATAAGAATATGAATACTTCACAAGATATTGAAGTTCAGAAAGTTGATGGTGATACTACACCATACACTGAAACAATTGACTTCTTTAATGAACCAGAATAAGGAGATATTATGTTTTTAACAATTGCGTTTATATTAGGATTCGTCATCGGATGGTGGGTCAATGAAAAGGTAGAAGATGCCGCAGAAAAAGTTAATCCATTGAATTGGTTTAAAAAATAAACAATAAAATATTATGAGTGATCATTTAGATAAAGACTACGAGCACATTCGTAGACAACTGTATGATTTGAGCAATCAAGGTGATGAGGCAATTGAACTCATGCTTGAACTTGCTCGTGAATCAGAACATCCAAGAGCCTTTGAGGTACTAGGACAACTCATTAAACAGAATGCAGAGATTGCAGAGAAGTTAATGAAGCTCCAAAAATCTAAAAAAGAAGTAAACAACCTAGACGGAGTCGCTGCGTTAGCAGACCAAGGAACAGTAAATAATAATGTGTTTATAGGTAGTACTGCAGAGCTACAAAAGATGTTACGTGATGAGATTGTGATCGATGTCGAAGAAGGACAATAAGTATCTAGGCAATCCTAATGTTCGTGGTGCTGATGTAGAACACGCTTGGACTAAGGATGAATTGATAGAGTATAAGAAATGCTTAGACTCTCCAGTATACTTTGCTGAAAACTACTGTAAGGTAATCCACCTTGATAGAGGCCTCGTTCCTTTTGAATTGTATCCATACCAACAAGAAATGTTTAATCATTTTGAAGAGAATAGATTCTCCATTGTGTTAGCATGTCGTCAGTCTGGTAAATCAATTTCCACTGTTGCTTATTTACTATGGTACGTACTATTCAAGGGGGAGCAAGTTGTTGGCATTCTAGCTAATAAGGGTGCAACATCAAGAGAGATGTTAGGACGTATTACTCTTATGTTAGAGAATGTTCCTTTCTTTCTTCAGCCAGGTTGTAAAGCATTGAATAAGGGTTCTATTGAATTCTCTAACAACTCGAGGATAATTGCAGCATCCACAAGTGCATCATCTGTACGTGGTATGTCAATGAACTTAGTTTACCTAGATGAGTTTGCGTTCGTAGAAAGAGACGTTGAATTTTACACATCAACCTATCCAGTAATTTCATCAGGTAAATCCACAAAGGTTATCATTACTTCAACGAGAAATGGTATCAATAATATGTTTAATAAGATATATGAGGGTGCTGTTCAAGGAACTAATGAGTTTAAATCGTTTAGAGTAGATTGGTATGATGTTCCAGGACGAGATGATGAATGGAAAAGACAAACAATTGCTAATACATCAGAGTTACAATTCAGACAAGAGTTTGGTAATGAATTAATAGGTACAGGTAATACTCTTATTAATGCAGAAACGTTAATGGGGTTACAATCTATTAATCCTATAGCAGAGTCTAATAATGTTAAGATATATTTTAATCCTGAACCGAGTCACAACTATCTAATGTTTGTTGATGTGTCTAAAGGTAGAGGAATGGATTATTCTACGTTTACTATTATAGACGTATCAAGTGTACCATTCAGACAAGTGGCAGTGTTTAGAGATAATATGACATCTCCTTTACTATTTCCTGATGTTATATATAAGTATGCTAACCATTACAATCAATGTTACGTTATGATAGAAAGTAATGACCAAGGTGCGGTAGTGTGTAATGGATTACATTATGATTTAGAATACGAGAACGTATTCGTAGAATCTATGGTTAAAGCTAACTCGATTGGCGTTACTATGACAAGAAAGACAAAAAGAATTGGTTGTTCTAATATTAAAGATATTATAGAACGAGGTAAGTTAATAATATACGATAATGAAACAATCATTGAGTTATCGTCGTTTGTAGCGAAAGGTAACTCGTATCAAGCTGATCATGATGGTCATGATGACTTAATGATGAACTTAGTACTGTTTGGATGGTTCACATCGACTCCATTCTTCGAAGACGCTACAGACGTCAACATGAAAAGCTTACTATATAAAGAGAAAATACGGCAGATTGAAGATGATTTAATTCCAATTGGCTATATTGGGGAGCCAGATACACATCCGGAAGGTGATGGATGGGTAGTCTGGAAAGGTTAATATTTATAAATAAGAGTATTGAATAATTCGTATTATGATCTTTTCTTATAATTAATAGAGGTAAAAACAATGGCATTTCTAGTCTCGCCTGGTGTACAGGTAAAAGAAATCGACTTGACTAATGTGATTCCAGCGACATCAGCATCAATTGGTGCAATCGCTATGCCGGCCGTGTGGGGACCAATCAATGAGATTGTTACCGTCGGGTCGGAAAAATCATTAGTGGAGACGTTTGGGCAGCCGAATGATGCGACCTACAAAGGTTTCATGCAAGCAGCTCAATTCCTTAGTTATGGTAACAACTTAAAGGTGGTAAGGGTAGTCGGCGACAACTGCTATAATGCCGCTATGAACACAACAACACTCGTTCGAAACGAAGCTCACTTTCAACAGCAGTTTTCATCACTTACATCAGGTACATGGGTCATGGCCCGTAATGCTGGTGTATTAGGTAATTCACTTGGTATTTCCGTGTGGCCTGCTGATTCAACCAAAGCATTTACTACTTGGTCTGTTACTCCTTCTGGTGGTGATACCATTTCATTAGACACTCTTTTCAATGGCGCCCCTGGTGTTTCAGATTATGTATCTGACTTAGGCGGATCCACTGACGAAGTTCATGTTGTAGTATATGACGAAACTGGTGGAATCACTGGTAAGAAAGGTACTATTCTTGAAACGTATGCTAATGTATCACAAGCTAGTGATGCAAAAGCCGCTGATGGAGCTACTAACTATTGGGTAAATGTTATTAACAACGAATCTGATTGGATTTATGTTGGTAATGATCACCCTCAACTAACACAATCAAATGATGCGGCCGCAGGCACAACATTTACTACATCACAAACGTCTTCTGTAACAGACGACATTAATCAACTACTTTCAGGTGGTGCTGATGGTGATGCTGTAACAACAGGACAAGTTAATTTAGCTTACGATTACTTTGCTGATGCAGAGACTGTTGAGGTATCGTTAATCATGCAAGGTCATGATAATGTAGCTGTAGCGAATCACATTGCTAGTATGGCAGCTTCAAGAAAAGACTGTGTAGCATTTATTTCACCACCTACAAGTACTGACACTTTAGCAGAGCTTGTATCTTGGGCAGGAACAGATGTCACAGCACAATCATCATATGTATTTGCAGACTCAGGTCCGCTTTATGTGTATGACAAATATAACGACAAATATAGATGGATCCAAGCTTCTGGTTCATGTGCGGGCTTAGCTGCTCATGCTGACTTAGTTGCTGATGCATGGTTTAGCCCAGCAGGTTTCACTCGTGGTGGTCTTAGAAACGTAACTAAACTTGCGTGGAACCCAACACAAGCTGAAAGAGATGCAATCTATAAACTTGGTGTAAACCCAGTTGTAGCTTTCCCAGGACAAGGTACAATTCTATTTGGTGATAAGACTATGCAAACAAAGGCTTCTGCATTTGACAGAATCGGTGTTCGCAGATTGTTTATTACTTTAGAGAAAGCAATTTCTCAAGCATCAAGAGCTCAATTATTTGAATTTAATGACGAATTCACAAGAGCACAATTCCGTAATATGGTAGAACCATTCTTACGTGATGTTAAAGGTAGGCGTGGTGTTACAGACTTTAAAGTAGTTTGTGATACGACTAATAATACCGGCAATGTAATTGATACTAATCGATTTGTTGCAGATATCTTTATTAAGCCAGCCCGCTCAATTAACTTTATAACACTTAACTTTATTGCTACTAGAACTGGTGTAGAGTTTAGCGAAATTTCTGGAGGTAATTAATCATGGCTATCTTAGGAGTAGATGATTTTAAAGCAAAACTAACTGGTGGTGGTGCCAGAAATAACTTATTCAAGGCAATTTTAGGATTCCCTTCATATGTTACTTCTGATGTAGAACTTGCATCATTCATGGTTAAGTCTGCTCAGTTACCAGGTTCAACAATTAGTCCTATCATGGTTCCTTTCCGCGGTAGACAATTGCAGATTGCTGGTGATAGAACATTTGAACCATGGACAATTATGGTTATGAACGATACAAACTTTTCAGTAAGAGATTCTTTTGAAGAGTGGATGAACGGGATTAACCAACACAACGAAAACACTGGTATTATCAACCCAGCTGATTATATGGCTGATATGGAAGTACACCAACTTGATAAAGATGGAACTACCGTTAAGACATATCACATCAGAGGTTGTTGGCCTACTAACCTAGGTCCAATCGAGGTTTCTTATGACCAAGAAAACCAGATTGAAGAGTTTTCTGTTGAATTGCAAGTTCAATATTGGGAATCTAACACTACAACATAAAAATAATAGGGTGCTTGAAAGAGCATCCTTATTTTAGCGTATAAATATATTTGTATACTAAAATAAGGATACATTAAAGACTATGGCAGAAGAACAAAACAAACTATTCGGATTCTTGTTTAAAAGGAAGAAGTCTGAAGAAAAAACTCAAGCGAGATCGTTTGCTGATACGAACGAGGATGGTGCGTACACTATATCCCCCACTGGTGGTTATTTTGGACAATATCTTGACATTAATGGCGATCAGTTTAAGAATGATTCAGATTTAATTCTCAAGTATAGAGGAATTTCAACATACCCTGAAATTGACGCAGCTATTGAGGATATCACTAACGAATCTATAACAGCTGATGAACATGGTGAGGTATTAAACCTTAACCTTGATAATTTAGAACAACCTGATAATGTTAAGGACTTGATTAGAGATGAGTTTGAGAAAATATTAGCTATCTTAGACTTTAATAATAGAGGATACGACTTATTCAGACGTTGGTACACTGATGGTAGACTATTCTTCCATGTAGTAATCAATCCTAAGAATACTGAAGGTGGAATCGTTGAACTAAAACAAATTGACCCTATGAAGATTCGTAAGGTTAAAGAAATTGATAAAGTTAAAGATCCGGCTACTGGTGCTGAACTTGTTAGAGAGGTAGGAGAATACTATCTTTATCAAGATGATGCAATGAATAATGTAGGTGAGGGCCTTAAAATTGCAACAGACTCTATCATCCAAGTAAACTCAGGTTTGCTTAATGAGAGTAGAGATAAAGTAATCGGTTATCTCCATAAAGCATTAAAGCCTATGAATCAACTATCAATGATGGAAGATTCAATGGTTATCTACAGAATTTCAAGAGCACCTGAACGTAGAATTTTCTATATTGATGTTGGTAACCTTCCTAAGGGAAAGGCAGAAGAATACTTAAACAATACGATGAATAAGTATCGTAATAAAATTGTTTATGACCCAGCAACAGGTGATATTAAAGACCAGAGAGAACACAAATCTATTATGGAAGATTTCTGGTTACCGAGGAGAGAGGGTGGTAGAGGTACGGAGATTACTACACTACCAGGTGGACAAAACCTAGGTGAAACAGAAGACGTAGAGTATTTCCAGAAGAAACTATACCGTTCTTTGAATGTTCCTTTATCAAGGTTAGAGCAAGACTCCACATTCAATGTTGGTAGGTCTTCTGAGATTACTAGAGACGAGCTGAAATTTCAGAAGTTTGTTAATAGAGTTAGGAACAAATTTGCTGGAATATTTTACCAAGCATTAGAGAGACAATTGATTCTTACGAAAGTGATTGTTCCTTCTGATTGGAAAACTATAAAGTCAGAGATTAAGGTTGAATTTGCAAAAGACAATCACTATTCTGAACTTAAAGATGCTGAAGTTCTTAAAGAAAGAATTGAAACATTACAACTAATCGATGAGTATGTAGGTACATATTACTCGAGAGCATGGGTTCGTAAGAACATTTTACGTCAAGACGAGGACCAAATCAAAGAGATGGATAAGGAAATCGCGGCCGAGCCGAAAGACGAAGATGAAGACGATGAAGACGTGTAAATTTTAAATCTTATAAATATAATACACAGTGAGGAATTGCTATGAGCATTAAAGACTTGATTAATGCTGTTAAAACAGGAGATGTTGCTGCCAGCAACAATGTTTTCAACAGTGTTATGTCGGATAAAATGAACGCTGCTCTCGACTTAGAGAAGCAAAGTGTGGCTAGTACTATGATTAAAGATGCTGATGAAGTATCAGACGAGCCAGTTGTCGAAGTTGAAGCGGAAATTGAAGGAGAGTCATAATGAAGAAAGTTATGATTTTGTTAGTAGGACTAGCATTTTTAACAGGGTGTACTTCGGTACAACACGTGTGGGATAAGGCAGTAGAGATTGTCAATCCGACGGAAACAACGGAAACAGTAACGGATGAAAACCTTTAAAGACTCATTTAACATCTTAGTCGAAAAGCAATTAAAGCTACCTAAGGGTGAAGAGGTTGTAAAGGAGTTCACACGTTTAGGTAAAAAACGAGATGTTACTGCCGTTATCACAAAAGCTAGGAATGTTTTCTGGCTTTATGTAGACGGCGAAAAACTGGATCAATTCAGATCCGACAAATTGGCTGAGAAAGGTCTTAAAGACTTTTTAAAGGTAATGGGTGTATAAAAAGGAAAGAGCATGAAATTAATCGCAGAATATACAAACGCAAATCTAGGCTATTCAATCACGGAAGGGAAGAATGGTAAGAAGAACGTCTTTATAGAAGGCGTCTTTATGACTGCAAATGCAAAGAACAGAAATGGTAGAATTTATACCAAGGACATCTTAGAAAAAGCGGTTAATAAGTACAATGAAGACCAAGTAATCACAGGGAGAGCTGTTGGTGAGTTAAATCACCCAGAAGGCCCATCTATTAACTTGGACAAAGTTTCTCACAGAATCACTGAGCTCTCTTGGGACGGTGATAATGTGATGGGAAAGGCACTGGTGTTAGACACTCCTATGGGTCAGATCGTAAAAGGTTTGGTTGAAGGTGGCGTACAACTTGGTGTCTCTAGTCGTGGTATGGGAAGCCTCGAATTTAAAAATGGTGTCAATTATGTGAAAGACGACTTTAGTCTTGCAACTGTTGACATTGTGCAGGATCCGTCTGCTCATAATGCTTTTGTAAATGGCATTATGGAAGGCGTTGAATGGACAACCGATAATACGGGACATTTTATCGAGGTAATTGAGAAAGGTGAGACAGAAATGATGCACGCTATTGTCGAGGAAGAGGTTGTTGTACAAGAGGAAACTCTTGACGTAACCCCTGAGCAGGTAGTAGGGTTTGAACATTTCCTCTCTAAACTATAACTCTTTAAGGAGTAAAATTATGTCTGAAGATATAAAACAAGACAAAATTGCTGAAGAGGTTATTGTTGAGGAAACTGTGGAAGAAGTAACAACTGAGGAAGTGACGGAAGAAACTAAATCAGAAGCTACTGTTGAAGCACCTTTAACAAAGGCTCGCACGTTGTCAGCAATTAATGCATCTTTATCAGAAATGACTAAAGATGAGCTTGATTCTATCTTTGAAGCGGCGGAAAAAGCTAAAGCGAAAGCTAAAGTGGAAGACGACCATGAAGAAGATGAAGATGAAGATGACGACGAAGAGGGTGAAGTAGAATCGAAAAAAGAAGCTAAAGTTAAAAAAGAAGCTAAGAAAGAGACTAAAGAAGAGGACTTCAAAGAAGACCTTGATGCATTAGTTAAGGGTGAAGACTCTTTATCTGAAGGTTTCAAAGCTAAAGCTGCTACTATTTTCGAAGCTGCATTACTTTCAAAAACAACAGCTAGGACAGCTGAGTTAGAAGCACAATACGCTTCTGATTTAACTGAAGAAGTTGATGCAATCAAAGAAGATTTGGTTGACAAGGTAGATGGATATCTTAACTATGTAGTTGAGAACTGGATGAAAGACAACGAAGTTGCTGTAGAGCACGGTCTTAAATCTGAAATCACTGAGTCATTCATTGACGCTATGCACGGTGTGTTCACTGAACATTACATTGATATCCCTGAAGATAAGGTCGACATTGTCGATGCCTTAACTGAAGAGGTTACTGATGCTAAAGAACAGTTAAACACAGCAACTGCTAATGCACAAGAACTTGCTGAGAAAGTGAAAGCTTTCGAAAGAAAGGATATTGTTGCTGAGGCATGCAAGGGATTGGCTGCAACAGAAGCAGAAAAACTAAAGAAATTGTGTGAGGGCATTGATGCCGTCGACACTTCTGAGTTCGAAGCTAAAATTGCTACAATCAAAGAGTCTTACCTTAATAAAGATGAAGCGGAAGCTACAGCAGAAACGCAAGTTGATGCAATTGTAGAAGAAGATAAGTCTAGCGACAAACAAGAGGCACATGGCGACATGGCTAAATACCTTGACGCTATTAAACGTACGAAACAAGTATAATTCTATTACAGGAGAAATAACATGGAATTACAAACACAAACACTACAGGAAAAATGGGCACCTGTATTAGAGGCTGAGGACGCTGGAATTATCCAGGATGCTCACCGTAAAGCCGTAACAGCGGTTGTTCTTGAGAACCAAGAAGTCGCACTTAAAGAAGCATCACTAGCTGGTGGCGGTAACGCAACTGGTCCAATTGATAACTTCGATCCAGTACTAATCTCTTTGGTTAGACGTTCAACTCCAAATCTTTTGGCGTTCGACATTGCTGGTGTACAACCTATGAAAGGTCCTACTGGTCTGATCTTCGCTATGAAGTCAAACTACGCAGACGGTACTGACGGTACAGACCAAACAGAAGCTCTATTCGGTGCTCCTGACACATCATTCTCGGGTGATGGCGCAGGCTCATTGAGTGGCACAGCTGGTGTTGGTATGACTACATTACAAGGTGAAGGCGACAACTTCGGTCAAATGGGTTTCTCAATCGACAAGACTACTGTTACAGCTAAGTCACGTCAATTGAAAGCACATTACACAATGGAATTGGCACAGGACCTTAAAGCGGTTCATGGCCTTTCTGCTGAGACTGAGCTTGCTAACATCCTTTCAACTGAAATCCTTTCAGAAATTAACCGTGAGTTGATTACAACAATTAACACTAACGCTAAGCGTGGTCATTCATTTGACACTGCTGTTGGTGCATCTGCTGTTACAACTTCTGGTTCTGAAGTGGCTGTTTCTGATGGTCGTTGGGAAGTTGAAGTATTTAAAGCGCTAATCACTCATATTGAGAAGCAAGCAAACCTAATCGCTACTGACACTCGTCGTGGTAAAGGTAACTTTGCAATCGTTTCTCCAAATGTTGCAGCTGCATTAAATGCTACTGGTTCTGTTGCTTATGGCAACGTTGCTGGTACTGGTCTTTCAGACGTAACTGGTAACCTATTTGTAGGTACTCTAAACGGTGGAATGAAACTTTATGTTGATCCATTCGCTTCTAGTGACTACATCACTGTAGGTTATAAAGGTGCTAACGCTTATGACGCAGGTATGTTCTACTGCCCATACGTTCCATTAAGTATGCACAAAACTGTTGGTGAAGATGACTTCCAGCCACGTATCGGGTTCAAGACTCGCTATGGCATGCAAGTGAATCCTTTCACTTCTGCAGCAGCTGATTCAAACGCTTACTACCGTAACTTGGTGGTATCAAACCTATAATATAGGATTGAATCGACTAAAGCCACCTTCGGGTGGCTTTTTTTATATAAATAAAAGCATGATAGTAGAATTAATAGCAATGTTTGGTGCTAAAGCTTGTTGTATTGGCGCTTCAGGTATTGGTGGCGTTTGCAATGCTGCAGTTAATAGCAAAACTCCAGTAAGGGATTTAGTGACTTCAGTCATCATTGGTTGGGTTGCAGCTGAATTCTTTATTCCAGCACTTATGTCTCATTTTGAGTTTGGTCCTGAAATAGCACTAACAATAGCCTTTATGTTTGGTTATAGTGGTGTTAGAATACTATCTAAGATTGAAGGAAACATATTAAATAAGATTAAACTATGAGTACAAACTTTTTAAATCCAACTTCATTCGTATTATCGTTAGATATTACGACATACCCTAACGCAGAATTCACAGTCCAAACAATGGTACTGCCTGATGTGACTACTGACGGAGCTAGATTAGCTACCCCGTCAAGAGACATATCACTCGGAGCAGATAAGATTGTTTACGGACCTTTCGAGTGCTCGTTTCTTGTAGATGAAACTTTAACAAACTATAAGGAGATTTACGATTGGCTATATTCGCAAGTCGATACTCCTACCTCGACTCTTTCTAATGTTCGAGACATTACGTTAAGTATATTATCTTCTGCAAACAACGTAAATAAACAGATCCGGTTTATTGATGCATATCCAACCAACCTATCATCTTTACCATTCGACATCACAACTTTAGATGTTGAATACTTAACCGCTGTTGTGACGTTTAATTATTCGTATTTCGAAATAGTTTAACTGTTGTATTTTGACCCGAAATAGGGTATAATATAATATACAACCCAGGAATTGATTATGTTAAATATTGAAGAAATACTGAAGATGTGGAAAGAAGACTCGACTATCGATGAGTTCCAACTAGACCAAGCTACTATAAAGATAGCTAAACTTCATTCCAAATACCTTGAGCTTATTACATATACTAAGATCCGTAGAAAGAAAAAGGACTTGGATTTTAAAAAGTTATTAAAGGATAAGTGGCTATATTATAATGGCAAGTTATCACGGGAAGAGATAGATTTAAAAGAGTGGCAATATGATCCATTCGGTGGATTAAACAAACCACTGAAAGGTGACATGAATTACTACTATGATGCTGATGATGATATACAAAAAGCGCAGGCAGAGCTTGAATACTTCAAAGTCTTAGAAGAGACATTAAAAGAGATTATAGATACTATAAGGTGGAGACACCAATCAATTGGTAATATAATTAAATGGAGGAGTTTTGAAGCAGGCGTGTGAATTAAAGATTGGTGTAAAAAATAATACATACCTTACAGTTGATTCAAATGACAAGGGAGTATTACACGAGCTGTCTGAGTTTTTTACTTTCTTAGTGCCAGGGTATAAGTATATGCCTGCATTTAAGAACAAGTTGTGGGATGGTAAGGTTCGACTTTTGGATATGAGGTCCCAGCAAATATACTCTGGGTTATATGGATACATAAAGGAATTTTGTGAAGAAAGAAGTATATCGATCATACTTGACGATGGTAATAGCAGTTACTACAGCCTACCTAACACTGTCTTCGATTCTACTGTGGATTTCGCAACTACTTATTGCCTTACATCTAAAGGTAAAGAAATATCAATACGTGACTATCAGGCGCAGGCACTCGATTACGCGCTCAGAGAGAGAAGAGGCCTCTTAATTAGTCCTACCGCTTCTGGTAAATCATTAATCATATATCTGCTAATTAGATACTTCTTAGAACATGAGAATGATAAAGTTCTTCTAATTGTCCCTACTACATCCCTAGTAAAACAAATGACTGGTGACTTTGCTGACTACTCTGAGTTTGATGATACCTTCGATGCTGATGAGATGTGTCATGAAATTATGGCTGGAAAGGATAAAGGACATAAGACAAAGAAGATATACGTATCCACTTGGCAATCTATCTATAAAATGTCATCTCAATACTTCCAGCAATTTGGAATGGTGATTGGTGATGAAGCTCATAACTTTAAAGCTAAATCATTGACATCCATTCTAACAAAGTGTACAGAAGCAAGATATCGATTCGGATTAACTGGAACATTAGACGGAACACAAACACACAAGTTAGTGCTTGAAGGTTTATTCGGGCCAGTAAAGAATATTGTCAATACCGCTACCTTAATGGAACAAGGCAATCTAGCTGCGATGGACATCGACATTGTATTACTAAAGCATCCTACAGAAATGTGTAAATTAGTTAATAAGATGAAGTATCATGATGAGATAGATCACATTGTATCATATGTTCCAAGGAACACATTCATTAAAAATCTTGCTTTAGACCAAGATGGAAACACATTAATACTATTCCAATTTGTAGAGAAGCATGGTGTACCTTTGTTTAGAATGATACAAGAAGCAGCTCATAAAAATCGAAAAGTTTTCTTTGTGTCTGGTAATACAGATGCTGAGACTAGAGAGAATATTAGAGCTATAACTGAGACTCAAAACAATGCTATATTAGTATGTTCGTTTGGTACATTCTCTACTGGTATCAATATTAGAAATCTTCATAATATTATCTTTGCTAGCCCATCGAAAAGTCAGATTAGAATCTTACAATCAATAGGAAGAGGATTAAGGGTATCTGAAGATGGAAGACAAACTAAAATATATGACATAGCTGACGACTTGCATTGGAGACGAAGAAAGAACTATACTCTAAAGCATGCTGGTGAACGCATAAGAATATATGCTAAGGAAAAGTTTGAGTTCCGTATCCACGAAGTTGATATTTGATAAATAACTATAAGAGGCTTGCCTCTAGGGCCTTCAATTTCGCGTTATTTACGTTGGCCCGACTACAGATTCCCACAACATGAGAAGACGATAAAATTATGATGGATGCAACAGTGAAAGACAAGTTAGATGCTATTCCAGTCAAGTACTTTAAATTGATGAATGGAGATTCGATAATTTCTTTTTGTCATGAGGACCTTGATAGAGATATGATTGGGTTAGAGATTCCAATGAAGGTAACTACAGATGAAGATCAACAGTTTCTTCTAAGTCCATATATGCCTTTTGCTCAAGATAACTTACATCTTATAGATAGATATAATGTATTGATTGAATCTAATGTTGATGCAGAGGTAAAAGCTCATTACATTAAACTAGCAATAGATGATGGTGTATATGGATATGATGAATCTGATAGTAAGTTATTCCATTAACCCCCCTTATCCAGCCTTCCCGGCCACATTATTATTATACACTATAAATACTTAAAAGTCAACAGTTTTAAGTAAATAATAATAAAATAATCAAATACTGTTGTCTTATGCGCCCAAATGGTGTATAATAAGTATAATTAAACAATAAAGTGACATATTATGACTGAGAAAATTAAACCTAGAGATAAGCCCCACTATGTTAATAACAGAGATTTCTCTTATGCTGTAGTGGATTATGTAAAGGCATGTGAAGTTGCAGGTGAGGAAGGCCGAAAGTCTCCAGTAGTTACAGACTACATTGCTACATGCTTCATGAAGATTTGTGAAGGATTATCACATAAACCTAACTTTGTACGATACACATACAGAGATGAAATGGTTATGGATGGTGTAGAGAATTGTCTTAAAGCTATTCACAATTACAATATTGATGCAGCTACCAGAACAGGTAAACCTAACGCATTCTCATACTTCACCCAAATAGCTTACTTCGCTTTTATTAGACGAATTACTAAAGAGAAGAAACAAGCAGATATCAAATATAAGTTTATGGAGCAGGCTGATATCGAAAGCCTAATAGCTGGTACGGACAGTTACAGTCAAATTGACCAAAGCTTTGTGGATGTTCTTAGAAATAAGATTTTGCAAATCAAGGTGAGTGATGATGCTGTTAAGAAGTTTGCTCAAGATGAGAAGTCTAAGAAGAAAAAAGGATTGGAATTATTCTTATGAGGAACGTGTACGGAATGATGTGGAAGGAAATACTCATTGTAGGATTTGGTGTTGTAGGAAAGGCAGTGCACGATGGCATCAAGGGTTCTCATTTATGTGATATAATGGATCCCCCCTTAGGCTGGTATAATGATGACTATACTAAATACGATGGCATTATATTATGTGTCCCAACTCCTGAGACTGATGATGGACAATGTGATGTGTCATTGGTAAAAAAGTACTTAGGTGACATAAGAAGGGTATCTAAGACGGTTCCCATTTTACTAAAAAGTACTACTACAATCGATGCTATTCCTGATGATGATTATCTAACAGTCAATCCTGAATTCTTAACCGAAGCTAACTCATCTAAAGATTTTAAAAATCAGAAGTTTGCCTTCTTTGGAGGTGACCCCGAACTTTCTGATATGTGGTATAATGTAATAACTAAGGGTGATGTAACTATTGATAAGGTTATGTTTACAACGAGAAAAAATGCTATGCTTGCTAAGTATGTCATCAACACATTTCTTGCAACCAAGATTTCCTATTTCAACGACTTGTATAATATGATAGGTTCAGACTTTGATGAAGTAGTACGATTAGCATCACAAGATGAACGCTTAGGTAATTCTCATATGCAAGTTCCGGGACCTGATGGTAAGTTAGGATTTGGTGGTATGTGTTTCCCTAAGGACACAAAAGCGTTTATAGCTTACGCTAACGATAATGGAAAATCTCTTCCTGTTTTAGAAGCTGCAGTAGAATGCAATAAAAACCAAAGAATGAAAAAGTTATAAATAATAACACGAGTGAGTGTTTTTAGATATTTTATGTTATGATAGATTAAATTAATATAGGATATGTAAATGTTTAGATCATTTTTAAGTGAGACGAAGTGGCTTTTAATAACTATTTTGACCATCACAGCTGTGTTGCTCGGCAACATTTTTTACTTTACGTGGCAACAGAATAAACTAGAAGCGGATACAGCTGGTATTCCAGACCAGGTTTGGAACCCAGAACTAAACGTTGCATCAGTCGACCCACCAGGGTTAGAATTCAAACAAGTAGCCCCTAAACTATACACATTAACCGGCACAGTCCGGGTAGGCGATTGTGAAAAGATTGTCCCATTAATGCCCACAACAGAACCCTTTGCAGTCATATTAGAATCACCAGGAGGCTCTCTCTTCGATGGTGGTTGTATCGCATCTCATTTTAAAGCACGAAATGTCGTTACGGTTGTAAGAGATACTCCAGTTATAGATGAAGAGGGAAATGTTATATATGAGCCAGGATTGATAGACGAGGATGATGTGAATAACGGTAAAGTTGTTTGTGCTTCTTCATGTTCATTAATGTTCCTTGGCGGAGATAGACGGTACTTGATAGGAGATGTCTACTTCGGTATTCATGCACCGAGAACACCGAGTGAAGCGTTAGGAGGAATAACGAAAAATGCTTTAGAAGCAGATGCGTATAGAACTTCAGCAGCATTAATAAACTTGTTAGCGCATTTAGGTATGACAAATGAGAAGTTAAGACTGTTGTTTATCCAAGTTCCTTCAGCTTCCATGTATTGGTTAAATCCAGCTGATTGGGAGGATTTTCCAGAATTACAACTACTAGCAACACATTACTTAAACTTCCATGGTTACTCGGGTGTTAATGTAATTGCTGTTGGCACAGAATAAGGAAATATTATGTTAAAATCATTTTTTTGGAGCAGCGACAGAGCCTTTTATGCTTGGGCAATGTTATCACTACTTTTGATAATGTCTTGGTACACAGTAGAGATATTAGTTTTTTATAACGCATGGAATAAAGAGATATACGATGCAATTCAATCGTTGCAAGAGGATAGATTCTGGACGTTATTCTTAGGATTCGATCTAACTCGATTTACAGACTTTGTTCTTCTTAAAGAAGACACCTTGCCCTCATTTGTTGAGATTATTACCCTCTATACTCCAATAGCAGTATACGGTTCTTGGCAGACAGCAAGGTATTGTTTCAATTGGAGAGAGTCTAATACGTACCACTACTTAAAGAGGTGGGAGGTTTCGCCTGCTAAGATTGAGGGTGGAAGTCAGCGTATTCAAGAAGACTTAATGATATTCGGTAGAACACTTCAAGGATTATTTACTGGATTCTTCTCTGCTATTTTAGTTTTATTTGCTTTCCTTCCTATTCTATGGGATTTATCTGAGGGACTTCCAATTTGGAATGGAGAAATTGTTCCAGGATTCTTAGTATGGGTAGCACTTGGTGTATCAATAGGTGGTACATTAATATCATTAATTCTAGGTTGGAAACTACCTAAACTTGAATACAATAATCAAGTGGTGGAAGCTAAGTTTAGAAAGCAATTAGTATATTCAGAAGACGACTTCTCTATGAGGGCAACAGATGTACTATTCCCTATGTTCTCAAATGTTAAGAAGAATTATTACCGATTGTTTAATTGGTACATGGGTTTTGGTGTTTGGCAAACAGCATTTAGTTTATGTGTTGGTAATGTGGCGCTAATCGTATTAGCGCCAGCTTACTTTGACCAACTGATTACACTTGGAGTTCTATTCCAAGTACTAAACGCTTTCGGACGCGTAGAAAGTTCGATGGGTTACTTTATCGACCGATGGACCACAATTGTGGACTTCTTATCAGTCATCCGTCGTATCCGTGAATTTAACATAGCTTTGGACGAAGCAGAACGTAAGAAGAGTTAACATGAAAAATAAAACGTTACTCAGGTGGTGGTTGTTCACTACAATCACCACCATAGGGGTATGGCCACTATGGCATTATGGAGTATTCCAAGATATATATCATGCTGATGTAACACAAATCAGTATGGCGATTTATGGTGTATTTTTATTAGGTATGGGTATAACAGGGGTAGCAGCATACCGAACAGCCGTATCCATTGATAGGGGGTATAATAGGCTTACTAGAAACATTATAGACTTGGGATGGTTCCTATCTGAAACTATGATGGTGTTAGGACTCATTGGTACTGTAGCAGGTATGATTTACCTGTTTGGTCAAATCTTTGTGAATATAGACCCCAACGATCCGAACGACTTGAAGGAGGCTTTAAGTCATATGGCGTCTGGATTATCAACAGCAATGTATACTACAATTGTTGGTATGGTAGGTGCTTTAATTACGAAATGTCAGTTAATGAACATCGACTTTGACCAACCTCGGAGTAGTAGTGGACAAGGCTAAGTTTAAAGGTATAACAGGATTTTTAGATATGCTCTGGATTCTCTTAGCAGGATTCGGAGCAATGTTTATTATTGCCTACTTACTTATTCAACCACCTGCAAAAACAGCAGATGTAATTAAACGAGCTGACTATATTATTGTATTAGAATGGGATCCAAATTCAACAGATGATATAGACTTGTGGGTTCAAGATCCAAATGGAGCTATAGTAAGTTTTAGAAATAAGAGCAACGGACTTATGCATTTAGAAAAGGATGATTTAGGAGCAACTAATGATACCTTTGTTGATGAATATGGAAACAGAACTACTTTAAAAATTAACAGAGAGATAGTAACAATTCGTGGAGTAGTCCCTGGTGATTATCAAGTTATGATTCACATATACTCTAGAACATATGAAGAAGGTGGGGTAAAATCCCATGAGAGTCCATTCTCAGTAGAGGTTATTAAAATCGACCCATATGATATAAAGGTGAGAGTGGAAGGGAAGTATACTCTGAAAGGCTCTGAGATTGGTATAGTTAGATTCACTGTGAATAGTGCCGCCGATTTTATTACTTATAATAATCATGTAACTAGTTTTATAGGAGCAAATTTAATACGAACCACAACCCCTAATCCAAATCGCAATGTATCTTTATCATCGTATGAAGAAGGTATAACTAGATGATGTTAGATGCTGACGCAATCAAATTAGTATTAGTAATATCATTATTCTTACTAATGGGGTTCTCTTTATTGGTTGCTATAAAATATAGTAGGTCGAATAATTGGCTATACTTTATGATTCCAATAATATTAATGTTGTCTATTAGCACTAAAACTGGAATGGATCGAATAATGGGATATCCATTAATAGCTAACACAACTGAACACCACGTATATATACATCACATGGTAGGTATTAATAAGGAGTGGATTTACGTATGGGCCATTGAACATAAAATATCACCAGAACCGCGTTCATATAAGATTGAATACACGAAGAAAAGAGAAAAACAATTGGCAGAAGCTAAACAAGCCCAAAACCAAGGTATTCCACAAGGAATATTATTACCACCACAATTGGAAGGGCCTGAGTCATCAGAGTCCCAAGATGAGACTTTACAACTTTACAACTTTAATAGACTAGAAGGGTATGAAAAATAAAATGAGTGACACAAAAGTAGAAAATGGGCCGATGAATCCGGCCGAAGCTATTCCACCAAAGATGGATTTACATCTAAACGGAATGATGGTGTTCATGGGTGACGTAACTATGGAAAGTATGGGTCCCGTAATCGAGTGGATCCTAGCAGCTAACATGAAGGTTAATAAGCCTAGTGAACTTACTTTAGGAGTATGTTCGAGGGGAGGCGATTTAAACGCCTGCTTTGCTTTGGTTGATGTTATGAGAGCATCCTCTATTCCTATTCGAACGATCGGATTGGGTATGATTGCTTCATGTGGTCTTCTAATCTTTATCTCAGGCGAGAAAGGTAGAAGGATTCTAACACCAAACACAGCAATCCTATCTCATCAATATTCTTGGGGTTCACAAGGAAAGGAACACGAGTTGTTCGCAAGAGTTAAAGAGATGGAACTTACAACTAAACGATTAATTGATCATTATAAAAAAGTGACTGGATTAACAGAGAAACAAATCAGACAACATTTATTACCACCACATGATGTGTGGTTATCAGCGAATGAGGCCAAAAAGCTGAAACTGTGTGATAAAGTTGAAGAAATAAAATAGTTGACTTTTGACTTGAATTGTAGTATAATATAGGATATTACAACCAATAATTGATGTATTATGATAGTAGGATTTACGTGCTCTCCGTTTGACTTGTTACATGCAGGACATACGGAGATGCTTAAAGAGTGTAAAGGTAATTGTGATTATTTAATCGTAGGATTGAATGCTAATCCTTGTAAGAACGGAAAGTATCCAGTACAATCTCTCATGGAAAGATTTACACAACTGAGTGCAGTCAAGTATGTTGATGAAATCGTTCCGTATGAAAGTGAGGCCGACCTAGTTAATTTACTACAACTGAAGATGCCAGGCATTCGGTTCGTCGGACAAGATTACATGGGTCAGAGTTTTACTGGTGATGATTTAGATATAGATGTTATGTTCAACAAACGACAACATACATTCTCATCTCGAGAGTTAAAGGAGCGAGTAGCTCTATCAGAAGCTACAGAGCTAATCCCAGGTCACATAGTAAAAGACAATGAGCAATACAAGGTTATTGATAATACAAACCTTAAAAACCTTACCTTGTCTACTACATCACTAAAACCAAACCAAAAAACAAACGGACATTCCCACGAGGGCATTGAGGAGATATACACATTCTTGTCCGGAGAAGGTATCATTGAAATAGATGGTATGGAGTACTATGCTGAAGCAGCTAAGTCATTTACTATAAAGGATGGAGTACATCATCAAGTGTTTAATAAATCTTCTCATGAGGATTTAGTATTTGTATGTGCTTTTAATAACAGGAGAAGCCATTGAAAAAACGTATTGTACTAACAGGTGGAGAGGGATATATAGGATCCCATCTTGGGCCATACTTAGAATCTAATGGGTATGATGTAGAGGTATATGAAGGAGACATATTAGACTTTAAGTTGGAAGAGGACAGACGAGTTGATATGGTAATTCATCTGGCAGCACTGACTGGAGTTAGAGCTAGTTTAGAGCAACCTGAGGAGTATTATCGAGTTAATGTTAAAGGATTCTCAAAGGTTATGCATGAGTGCAGATTAGAGAGGGTTAAGCTCTTATATGCATCATCATCCAATGCTGCTGAATGGTGGTCTAATCCATATGCAGTAACCAAGAAAATTAATGAAGAGCTAGCTTGTGTTCCCTCTGTAACTCCATCTAGTGATTGCATCGGATTCAGGCCTCATACAGTATATCCTGGAAGACCTGATATGTTGTTCGATCAGCTGATGAACGATCCAAATCAGATTGAGTATATTAATACAAGTCACACAAGAGACTTTACTCATATTAATGATTTATGCTCAGCAGTGTTGACTTTAGTCGAGAATTATAGTATAATAGAAGATAAAGTTGTAGATATTGGTAGCGGCGAAGCAGTAAGTGTTTTAGACGTTGCTAGAGCGTTTGGATGGGATGGAATACGAAGGTCTAGTCCAACTCCTCATGAACGAGTTAACACTCAAGCAGATACTACAACACTACGAAAACTAGGCTGGGAACCAAAACACTATATATTCGATGAAATTAATAATATTAAATGACACCCATTGCGGAGTAAGAAACTCTTCTGAAATCTTTATAAATTACCAAGAACGCTTCTACCAAGATGTGTTTTTTCCATATTGTATAGAGCACAACATCAAGCATGTACTACATCTTGGTGATTATTATGACCACAGAAAGAATGTGAACTTCAAAGCGTTGAATGCTAACCGTCGTATGTTCCTAGAACCTCTACGAGACAATGGAATGACTATGGATATCATTCCAGGTAATCATGATGTGTTTCATAAGAACACTAATGAGTTATGCTCGCTGAAAGAGCTACTTGGTTACTATACGTCTAACGTGAACATCTTTATGAAGCCTACAACGGTAGACTATGATGGATTCCCAATCAACTTTCTCCCGTGGATTAACTCAGAAAATTATGCTGAGTCTATGGATTTCGTTAAAAAGAACTCAGGGATGATATGTGCACATCTTGAACTATCTGACTTTGAGGTGATGAGGGGAATCAAACAACAGCACGGTATGAGTCCTACTCACTTTAGACACTACGACAAAGTATTATCAGGACACTATCATGCTAAATCATCTCAAGGCAATATCAACTACCTTGGATGCCAGTTGGAGTTTACTTGGGCTGATGCACATGATGGGAAGTACTTCCATGTATTGGATACAGAAGATGGATCGTTAACACCTGTGATAAATCCAATCACCATATTCCAGAAAGTATACTATGATGATACTACAACCAACTATGATGAATATGATGTATCAATATTCGATAATAAGTTCGTTAAAGTAGTAGTATCGAATAAAACTAATCCATTCATGTTTGATAAGTTTATTGATCGAATCGCTGATCTTAACACACATGAATTAAAAATTGCTGAGAACTTCTCTGAATTTCTTGGCGAAAATGTTGTTACTAACATTGAAGATGTTGAGAACACCACTGATTTAATGAACAACTATATCGATGGAGTAACAACCGACTTAGATAAGGGTAAGTTAAAGACCCTTATGAACACACTTTATAATGAGGCACTTGACATGGAGATACAATAATGAAATTTTTAATGACTTTACTATTAGCTACAAGTATTACTACACCCACCTACGCAACTATTAACGGAAACGACCCATCACAATGTGATTGTGAAAGTGACATTCCTATTGCATTATACTTACAGGACCTATCGATTGTGTATAATGTCCTCGGAGCTAGTAAATTTTACATGAATCGCTGTGGACCTTTGTCTACAAATGGTGTATACTATAGGGAACTAGCCATTAAATTACATGATTTGGATATGGGTTTGGTACAAAGTCAAGCAGGCTTCCAAGAGGGATGGATGGTGGCTGCGTCTTATCCATCATGCCGCGCCTTGTGGGATGGTTTAGACCAACTAGGAATTGGATTTTTATTTTCACAACCAGAGTAAGTATGAACAAACTCCTCGCTATTATGATATCTTTAATGACCACTACCAGCGTGTCAGCATATACTGTTGACGACTTGTTGGTGTGGAGAGGATATACACATGAAGCATTAGGAGCAATGACATTCTTCCACTATAATTGTGGAGGGGTATCAGAAGACGGCCGAGCTTTTATTTTAAAAGCAATGGCAAAATATGACATAGACCCGAAATTAGTACACATAACCAGCGACTCCTTTATAGATGGATACAGAAAGGCTGAAGGCGAACCCAGTTGTGATGTACTATGGGCTAAATTTGATAAACAAGGATTCGCACACTTACTGACTTATGATAACATTTCAGACGCTAACGTATAAGAATTTCCTGGCGGCAGGAAATAACCCAATTACAATCCAACTAGATAAAAGTAAATCCACCTTGATTGTGGGGGCTAATGGAGCTGGTAAATCTACAATACTGGATGCCCTTTCATTTGCTTTATTTGGTAAGGCTCATAGGAGTGTGCCCAAGAACGGATTGATAAATTCTGTCAATGGTAAACAATGTGAAGTATCGGTTGAATTTAATACTGCTGGACATGACTTTAAAATCATCAGGGGTATTAAACCTAATAAGTTTGAGGTGTGGCAAGATGGATCAATGATCGACCAAAGCGCATCTGTTAGAGACTATCAAAAGTTTTTAGAACAGAACATTCTAAAACTTAATCACAAGAGCTTTCATCAGATAGTAGTACTTGGTTCATCATCATTCATTCCGTTTATGCAACTCAACTCTAATCATAGACGAGAGGTCATCGAAGACTTATTAGACATCAATATATTCTCAAAGATGAAGAGCATTCTTCGTGAGAATCTGGCTGGTGTTAGACAGAAGGCTCGTGATTCTAAAGTAGCATTAGATGCTCAGAGTGATAAGATTGATTATCAAAAGAAACACATACGTAATCTTGATAACATCAATATAGCAGCAAAGGCATCTAATGATGTAGCTATTAATACGCTGAAGGAAGATATATCCCAGTTGACCTCTAAGATAACAGTGAGCGATGATGACGTCAAAGGTTGGAGTCAGACTGTCAACACTTTAACATCTACTAGAGATAGTCTACATCAACAAGTTGGTGTTTGTAAGCATGATATCAAAAAGCTAGCTACAAGAGGTAAATTCTTTGAAGATAATGATATCTGTCCAACATGCACTCAAACTATAGAGGGTGATCTGAAACATAATATGCTTGATATCGTTAAGAATGATGCTGATAAAGTGATATCAAAAATGAAAGACTCTGAGAAGGAATTTGATAACGCAGTAGAGACGTTGAGATTAGTACATGAAGTTCAAACAGAGCATAAAGCAATCATTGATCAGATAGCACATAAGACCACCGAGTTATCTAATATTCAAAATCTAACCACGTCTCATGCTGATGTAAAGGAACCAGTATCTGATTTATATAAGATGATGAATACAGCAGATGAGTTAAGGGACGAGATGGATAGGTGTAATGACGACTTAACGTATGGTGAAATAGCAAGTGAGATGCTAAAGGATACTGGTATTCGTACAAAGGTTATTAGAGAGTATCTTCCAGCAATGAACACTCTAATCAATCAATACTTACAAACACTCGACTTCTTTGTTGCTTTTCATTTAGACGAAAACTTCCAAGAGACTATCAAATCAAGACATAGGGATAGCTTTGTATATGCAAACTTCTCTGAAGGCGAGAAGATGAGGATTGACTTGAGTCTACTGTTTGCTTGGAGACAAATAGCCAAGATGAAAAATTCAACTAACACCAATCTATTAATACTAGATGAAACGTTTGATTCTTCCTTGGATATAGAGGGAGTGGACAATCTAATGAAGATTCTGTTTACTCTAGATAAAGATACAAACACGTTTATCATATCACATAAGCCTGACATGTTGGACGGTAAGATGAAGAGCAAAATTGAATTTAAGAAGATAAATAACTTTTCGAGGATAGCATGAATATTGAACCAAAAGACTTAATAGATGGAATATGTGAAGTAGAGAACATTCTACCAAGACAACTACTAGCAGACTTGAAGGGGACATACGAAAAGATGTACTCATTCAACGACTATTTGTCAAATAAGAAGATGCCTAACCGTATGAAGGTTGACCTCGAAAGTAGATACTATAAGGGATATGCTTTAGCTATGAATACCGTTAACAAGATGCGGAGGAAATCTCAACGATTACTGTCAAGCGTTGTGCAGTGGGCAGTTATTGTAGGTGGTATATTATACTTACTGTCAGTTTTCTTATAAATAATCACGAGAATCCAACGAAGGGTTCACCTTGACAACGAAGTCCTTTTCACTAAAGGAAAATAATAATGTTAAATAAAACAATTCTAGAATACGTTTGGTTAGGAGCTAACCAAGAACTACGTAGTAAAATAAAAGTATCCCATAAACACATCAACACAATCAAAGATATATCAAAGTGGTCTTTCGACGGATCATCAACAGAGCAGGCCCCTGGTGACAAGTCAGATTGCATCTTAAAGCCTGTTAAGATGTATCCGAGTCCATTCTTTGATGATAGCTATCTTGTCATGTGTGAAGTTGAAGACCACGTAACCAACATAAGGAAAGACATTAGGAATGATGCATCTGCTATTTGGTTTGGGTTTGAACAAGAATATGTTATCTATAAAGATGGCAGAGTTCTAGGCTGGCCAGAAGAAGGTGAGCCAGGACCACAAGGTCCATATTACTGTGGAGTAGGAACGGAAAATGTTGCTGGTAGATGGTTTGCTGACGAACACTTGAAATTATGTATTAGTGCTAATATTAATATTACTGGCACAAACGCAGAAGTCATGGTTGGTCAGTGGGAGTATCAAGTGCTGAGTTTCGGAGCTAAGGCAGCTGGTGATGATGTTTGGATGTCTCGATATATCTTACGTAGGCTAAGCGAGAAGTATGGATACATAATCAATTTAGAACCAAAGCCGGTTAAAGGTGATTGGAACGGATCAGGTCTACACGTGAACTTCTCTACACCATCAATGAGGTCAGGTGCTACCAAAGAAACCTTCGATAATATAATTGATAAGCTAGCTAAAAGGCATGAAGATCATATTGCTGTATATGGTAAGGATAATGACCAAAGACTAACTGGTAAGCATGAAACTGCTAGCATTGATGAATTCACTGCTGGACCATCTGATAGAGGAGCATCTATCAGAATCCCATTGGCAGTTATTGAATCCGATTGGACTGGGGGGTATCTTGAAGATAGACGACCAGCATCTAATGCTAATCCGTATGATATTACTAAAGTTATATTAGATACAATCGATTATAAGTTGAATTAAACTAAACTTTAGTTGAATTTTTTACCGGGTCAATAGTTAAAATAATTGTTGACCTTTGGTAAAAAGCGTGTATAATAGTAAGTACACCAATTGAGAACTACTATACTATATTATGAATCTACAATCACAAGAACAACTCGCTAAATTACTCTCTAAAGAGAACTTATCAGTCCAACACGGAAACTACCAAACAGCATCATTCGATATTAAGAATCGCGTGCTTAGACTTCCACTTTGGGAAGATAAAGGTAAGGACGTTTATGACTTATTAGTTGGCCATGAAGTCGGTCATGCTCTTTACACACCATATGAAGGCTGGCACGAAGCTGCTACATCAGTCTCTAACATTCCAAAAGGTTTCTTAAATATCGTTGAAGATATTCGTATTGAACGTAAGATTCAAGAGACTTATCCTGGTCTAAAAAGACGATTCAAAAAAGGTTATGTTCGACTAGTTGAAGACAACTTGTTCGGTACTGAAGGAAAGGACCTTTCCGAATTATCTTTCATGGACAGATTAAACATCTCTGCTAAAACACGTGGTGAGATTCCTATTGAGTTTTCATCTGAAGAGGTGCCATATGTTAACAAAGCAATGGCTGTTGAAACTTGGGACGATGTTGTTAATGTTTGTCAAGAGCTAACTGATTGGTTAAGAGAACAAGAAGAAGAAAAGGACGAAGACGAAGATGGTGAAATGTCATCTGGTACTGAAGAGTCTGATGAAGAACAAGATGGTTCTAGTGCTAGTCAATCCGAAGAGGGTGAGCCAAGTAATGAAGAGCAAGAGGCTGAAGAGCAAGAGGCTTCTGCTTCTAGTTCTGACCCAATGGCTACTGACACTGATGATGCTTTCAGAAATAATGAAGAGCAACTACTTGAAAAGGATAAGCACGGTAAGACTCAACCTGAATTTTCATCTGGTATCTCAGATGAAAACCTCGACAAGGTTATATGCTCATACGCTAGTGCAAAAAAGATGCGTGATCAGGTTATTGATCAGCGTTCAACTGGTAGAGAAGACCGATTACAGTATAATGTATATGTTAGTGAACAAGTTACTGAGAAGTTTCTTGAAGATAAAAAAGGCTGGAACAAAACGGCTACTCTTCTTGCTAAAGATTTTGAGCGTAAGAAGGCCGCTTTTGAATATTCAAGAGCTACTGTGTCTAAGCGTGGTACTCTGAACACTGACAAAATGTACCAATACAAGTACAGTGAAGACATCTTCAACAGTGTAACACAACTTGCTCAAGCACAAAGCCATGGTATCATCATGCAAATTGACCTATCTGGTTCAATGAGTGACGTGATTAGTGATGTAGTTGCTCAAGCAATCACCATTGCTCTGTTTTGTAAAAAGGTACACATTCCTTTTGAGGTTTACACTTTTACTTCATCAGGTGCGCGCACTACCACACTACCTCAGAATAAATCAATAGAAGTTTCTGGTAATGGAATTCAGGGAATTCACAACTTAAAAATTGTTGAGTCCCTAAACACAAACATGAAAAAAGCAGAGTTTAACGAAGCTGCTCGTGCACTGTTCTCCTTGGGTGCTGTCCATTCATATAGTAATGCAAGATTTGGTTATATAGACCGTTATTCTATAGCCGCTTGTGATGAAATGGGCACCACCCCCCTTATTCAAGCTGTAATCGTTACAGCTCGTCTCGCTGAGAAGTTCCAACGCAAACATAATGTTCAAAAACTGAATATCATGATGCTAACCGATGGTTTTGCTGATCAAATTCATACTGAGCATGATGAACACAGAGATATAAGTATTGACTACCGCGGCAGCATGTCAATTATGTTCAAGGGTAAGAGGGTTACTGCTGAAAACACAAGAGAGATGATGAAGGGGTGTCTTCTGAGATTGAAAGAGATAACTAAGGCTAAGACAATTGGATTCTTCCTTGCTGCTAATAAGAGTGATTATGGTAGTGGTCTCTATAATCTAGGCGGCCCACACGCGAGACTCGATTTCAATAGTGAGTACAAAGCATGGAGAAAAAATAACTTCACTGCTAAGAAAAAGGCAGCAGGATATGATGAGTACTTCATCATTAAAGTAGGTGGTAAGCCGGTTCCAGAGGAATTCAACCTACCATCTGATAAGAGTGAAAAGATTAAGGACATCCGTAATCAATTCAAAAAGTTCAATAAGAGCAAAAAATCAACCAAACAGCTAGTGAGTAGAATCTCAGACGCTGTTGCAATATAGGAGATAATATGAATTATCCAGACGCAAGAAAACATAGAGACATTAGCTTCCTGAAATCAGGAATTCGTATGGTAGGATATGTAATGCTTCCATTTAACTTGGTGTGGGCAGCTTTGTTCCTAATCGGAGCTGAGGTGCTGGGCATTGTTGAGGAGTTAGTTTAGTTTAATTCAACTAAAGTTGAATTTTTTACCGGGTCAATATTGAAATAAAGTGTTGACCTTTGACTGGTTTTGGTGGATAATGTAATTATAACGGTTGGGAATGGCCCAATCAATTTTGAGAAAGGACTATATAATGATAAACAAAAAAGTGATAGAAACGTTAATTGAAAATGGTACAACATGTACCACTGCTGATTATGTAAAAGCTGCTGTAAGCCTTGGAATCAACAAGCACACAGCTGCTGCTCAATCGAGAAAGCTTCCTGCCATTGCTGGCACAAGACCTACTCAATATGACCTACAGCTGTACGCTCCGAAGTCGGAGAAGTCTGTTGTTGAACATGTTGGTGTTAAGAGTGTTGCTAATGAGGAAGTTTATGTTCCTCCTATGGATGAAACATTTGTTCCTTGGGGCAACTTCAAAGACCTTTTGATGATTGTCAAAAGTCGGATGTTCTACCCTACGTACATTTCTGGTCTCTCCGGTAATGGTAAGACGTTCATGATTGAACAAGCAGCTTCAAAAGTTGGTCGTGAATATGTTCGTGTTCAGATTTCACCTGAGACTGATGAAGACGACTTGATTGGTGGTTTCCGTTTGATTGATGGTGAAACTGTTTTCCAAAAAGGTCCAGTAATCAAAGCTATGGAAGCTGGTGCTCTTTTGATGATTGATGAGATTGACCGTGGAACAAATAAAATCATGTGTCTTCAAGGTGTTCTTGAAGGTAAGCCAGTTCTGATTAAAAAGACTGGTGAAGTGATTACACCTGCTAATGGTTTCAACATTCTTGCTACTGCTAACACGAAAGGTCGTGGTTCAGATGATGGTCGCTATTCAGCTGCTGGTCTGATCGATGATGCTTTCCTTGAGCGTTTTACAATCACAATGGAGCAGAAGTTTCCTTCTGCTGCAATTGAAAAGAAAATCATCATGAATCATATGAAGAAGTTTGAGAAGATTGATGAAGAGTTCGCTGATTTGTTAATCGGTTGGGCTGGTGCTATCAGAGCAACGTTCGATGACGATGGTATTGATGAAGTAATCTCTACTCGTCGTCTTTGTCACATTGTTCAAACATTTTCAATCTTTGGTAAACGCGACAAAGCTATTGCTCTTTGCGTTAACCGTTTTGATGATGAAACTAAAGAGGCATTCCTTGACTTATATGAAAAGGTGGATGCTACAATCAATAACCCAGAAGTCAGCACAAGTGATGCTGATGATATTAATAAAGAACCACAACATAATGAGGAGTCAGAATGGTCTTAAAACAAGAAACAGTTGATGTATTGAATAATCTTGCATCAATCAATAGCAACATAGTGATCAACGGAGATGGTGTTCTTCGTTCGGTCAATGCTATGAAAAATCTCATGGCGAGAGCTGAGGTTCCCGACAAGTTTCCGTACCGATTTGGTATATACGACTTAGGGGAATTTCTGAGTGCTATGGGCATGTTCGATAGTCCTGAGCTAGTGTTTGATGGA